>Ga0214919_10003369_pt1 | contig 24214 bp, 16 predicted proteins | sample LL1503_MetaG_FD_177994 | JGI IMG/M metagenome (GOLD analysis project Ga0214919, IMG submission 177994) | Freshwater microbial communities from Lake Lanier, Atlanta, Georgia, United States - LL-1503 | ecosystem: Environmental > Aquatic > Freshwater > Lake | place: USA: Georgia | collected... | reverse complement strand
TAATGCTAATGCTAATGCTAATACTAATAGTAATAGTAATGATAGCAATAGTAATGATAGTAATAGTAAATATAATAGTAAAAATTCATATCATGTAAAAGAACAAATACCAAGTAAATCATTAATAATTTATACAGAAAATGAAACTGCTAATCTACCAGAAATAATTGTAAATTTATTGAAACAAAATTTAATAAATGTTAATGAATGGTATATATGTGGTATTAAAAATCCAGAATCATTTTATAAAAGTTTCCTATTATTATCAAAACTTGATTTTATAATTAAGAATAAGACTGAAAAGAAAAATGATGTTGCAACATTTAAAAGAGAAATGGCAATTCAATATGAAAATTTTTATAAAACTTTAAATTATCGTAAATTACGTTTTCCTCGTAATGACATGGTTCATAATTTAACAAATGTTGATAATTATACTGAATTTGATGCTTTACAATTTATTGCTGATTATAGTCAATTAAATTTTATTATTTTAGATATTATTGGGTTTAAATATATTGATGTATTATATACTGAAAATACACTTTCTATTACAAAGACTAATACAAAAGCTAATGATTTTGTAATAATTATTAAATATGCATCCAATACATATTTACCATTAATGAATTCTAATGGTAATCATTCATTTAAATATAATATAATTGATATAATTTCTAAGAATTTTGAAAGAATTGTATTGGATAAATTAAAGGAACCAAGAGACTGCAACATAATTATTGAATCTGTTGATGAATCTGTTGTTGATGAATCCGTTTATGAATCTGTTGATGAATCTGTAATTGAATGTGAAGGTCATAAATTAATATATAATATTGAATCTATAATGAAACAGGAGTATTATGATAATGATGATAATGATGGTAATGATGGTAATGATGGTAATTATGATTTAATTAAAGAACCTATACAATTTTATGGTATGAAAAATAGTATTGATATTGATAATCTTATAACTTTACCTACACATAAATATCCTATTGAAGATATGATTGACATTGGAGAACAAGACGAAGAACCTTTGGGTTTAATTATAAATAAGAAAAATTCAAATACTGTAAATACTACAAATACTACAAAGAATATTACTATTACTAAACCTGGCGAACCTACTTTGAAAGTTGAAAAACAAGACAGTAATGATTTAGCAAGTATTTTATCTCGTGTTCCTATGGCATGTGATATGAAACAAAAAAAAGGTAGGACAAAAGCAATTGTAAGTGTTAAGGCAAAAACTAATTGCATGGATGAGAATGTATCTACAAATGTATCTACAGCTATACCAATTGAGGAATTATTAAACCATATATCAAAAACAAACAATGTTGAAAATATAGCCAATACAGCCAAAAGTTTTAGAGAACAATTAAAACCTCTTGCACAATATAATTTACTTGATTTGCAAATGTTGGCAAAATTGCATAAAATTGATACACAGAAAATGGGTAATTGTAATAAAAAAATAAATAAATTAAAAGCTGAACTTTATGATGATATAAAAGATAAAATTTGAATTTAGCTATTAAATTTATTGTAATTTATTGTAATTCATTGTAATTGATTGTAATTGATTGTAATTGATTGTAATTGATTTTTTTTTCTTTTTTTTCATTGTTAACATGTATTAGGAAATATGGTTGGTACAGATTTACTTAATTGATGCAGTAAAGTTCCACATCCAATATTACTTATTAATACATTATAGTTAATAGCATATATATATAATGTGCTTCCTACCATTGGTGTATTAAATGATAAATGTAATAGAGGTTCTTGCAACTCAGAGAAATTGCAAAGTCCATTCGGTTGTTCTATCTTTTCAGGTTCTAATGCAAATGAATATACATGTATAAATTTGTTAACTGGTGTATTTGTATGTACTTTTGTTGGTTCTAATTGAGTGAAAACAGTTGCAGGTGTTGTTTTTATACGGTCGCTTCCATCAAACATTAATCTTACAGTTTTAATTGGATTTCCAACATTTGTCATATCAGTCATATTACTATTACTATAATTAAAATAATCATTATATGTCTCATAATCATTTCTTCTAACAACGAAAACTAGTTCTGTAACTGGATATTTTAGACTCTTAAGACTAAATGTTGTTTCGATTATACCTGCTGCAACACTGAAAGTAAATATTTGCAATTGATTTATAATATTCATTTGTTTTGGTGTATTTATATATTGTCTCCTTTCTTCCTCTTCTAAAATTATATAGTCTATTAATAAATTACCACCTATAATTTCCAAAGATGGAGCACCTGTTAAATCACCATTGCTTTCTGCATTTACTACTAATAAATCTGTAAATTTTCTTATATCAAGACTTAATTCAATTGTAGAATTATATAAAGATGCTAGAGGTAAAACCATTGATGCATTACGATTTGTAATATTACGACAGAACCAAAATTGCAATGGAATATATATACGTCCTCCTGTAAAACTTGTGGTTGTATATGTATTTTCACTATATTTTTGAATCATAGAAAAATAGTTTTCTTTACATCCGGGTTTAACAGTAAGTTGACCATACATATCTAGCCATTCACTTGTATGTTGGTCTATTATATTACCATTTATTCGTAGAACAATATTTTGTGCTATGGCATTTCCTATTCCATTACAATATCCAAATCTACTCCCATGTATATTTCTATATGTTGAAATATCTGGCAAATCAATTGCAACTATAATATTGGTTATTAAATCACCATACTTACCATCCTCGTCAAAACGAAAACTAGATGTTTGACCAAATCTTATACCATTTTTAAATTCTAATTCCCGAGTATCTTTTACATAGTTTGTATGATTCTTATACGTATGTTTGAAAAACGATACTGTTTGATATTTTTTATCATCACGAGTATTTAAATAATTACTTAAACCAAGCTGTGTAATTGAACCATCCATATTTAGATAAAATGTGTATTATGTATTATGTATTGTATATTATGTATTGTATATTATGTATTAGGTTTATATTAAATATATTACATATAAAAACAAAAACCAAAACAATATAACAAAAACAAAAAAATTAAAAATTAAAAATAATAAAAATTAGTACGATGGTTTTATGTAATCAACATAATAGACTGGTTGTGATGTTTTTAATTGTATAATTGCTCCTAAATCAGAGAATTTTTGTCTTAATACTGGATTATTATATACTATTGAAATTAGCAAATATGCTGATACAATACCTATTAGGAATGGTAAAATCCAATCTTGAAACATTCTGTTTTGTTCTGTTTTGTTCTGTTTTGTGTCTTATTTCTTATTACTTATTTTTTTGATATATAATATTATATTTTCTATCAAATGATATTTAATATCTAGCAATATAAAAAATTGATTTTTTTTTAATAATATAGAAAACAATAAATTGTATTACAAATTGTATTTACTCTATAGTAATATAAAACTCTATAGTAATATAAAACTCTATAGTAATATAAAACTCTATAGTAATATAAAATGCATTCTCAAAGACAATCTAGTAGTAATCAAGCTAGAATAATACCTCAACAGAGTATTACTAGACATAATAGTTTAATGATTGGTTCAGTTCTTAACAATACAAATAGACAAGACAATTCGATTACAAGAAATTCTATATCTAGAAATATTCCAGTAGATAATCAAATTGAAAAAGATGATGATATAAACTTAATTATAAAAGAAATAGAACAAAAAGAAATTCAAATGGCAATGGATGAATCATATGCTGCAAATCTTGCAATACAAATTAATGGTAGTAATGTTATTAGTAATACTGGTAATGTTAGTAATACTGGTAATGTTAGTAATACTGGTAATGTTAGTAATACTGGTAATGTTAGTAATACTGGTAATGTTAGTAATACTGGTAATGTTAGTAGTAGTCGTATGATTAGTAGCAATTATCATGCCGAAGAAGATATAGAAGAAGTTGGAGTTGTAGAAGATGATTTACAATTAATATTAGAACAAATTGAAGAACAAGAACTTAAGAAAGCAATAGAAGATAATAAAACAGATGCATTAATACATAAATATACATATGATTCAAAGTCTAGTCTAGATTCATATGTTTCTATTGAAGAAAACCCCGATATGTTAGAAGCATTTGAAATACAAGACATGCTTGCCTCTAATTTTATAAGAAAAACATCTTCAAGTAATATTAATACTGATAGTGAAAGCGATTTTGGAAATGAATCATTAGATAGTGAAGCATTTAAAAACACAGCTTTTACAAATGTATTTACAGATGATGCGGAGGATTTTGATAGTATTTTAGAACAAATAAAACAACTTGAAAAAAAAGTTGAAGATGCAAAAACACAAAAACTACATCAAAATCTTTGTCAAAAATATGCTATTAGAGAACAGCAAATTCTTAGAGAACAACAAATTCTTAGAGAAGAAAAACTTCTTAAGTCTAATGAGGTCAAGGCAAAAAAATCTCAAGAATTAGCTGATGCTAGAAGTATTAGAGAAATGCAAGATTTTGAATATGAAGAATCCTTGAGAATTGATAGGGAAAAAGATATTAAGAGAGATTTGCAAAGACAAAGGCAACAAGATAGTATTAGGCAACAAGATAGTCAAAAGCAACAAGATATTCAACAATCTAAATCTAATAAAACTGATAAAACTGATAAAGAAAGAAATATTGATGTTCGCAATGCAAGAATTTCAAGATTTCAAAATGTTAGAATGGCATCAACATTTGATAATATTTTAGAAGAAACAATTGAAGAACACATTGTAGAAACTAGAGATGATGAAGAGTAGATATGAATATTTATGATTAATATTTTTTTTTTTGTTTTTTATATATTTTTACAATTAATTTTATTAACTAATATCTGTTAATAAATATTTTGTTAATATTTCTTCTTCAGTAAATCTTTTTTTCATTTGTATTATTCCAGGATTTTTAGTTATAATAAATCCTGCTTCATTAAATGTATATTTACCAGTGTCATTAATAGTTTTTGAAAGTGGAACTATTCTATTTAATAAATCACCATGTGTTATAATTAACACATTTTGATATTTGCGTTCGAGACAAATACTATTAAATGCAGAATATGGTCTACTAAAACTTCTACCTTTTTTCTCTTCTAAATATTGTTCATTAAATATTTCATAAAATTCTTTAGTATTAGGCATAAAACGTATGTTTTTTGGTGTATTCAAACCATGTTTTTTACAATAAGCTGTTATTTCATCAAGAATTTGCTTATCTGTTAAAAACATAATTGGTAAGTTTTTTATAAATTCAGTACTAGTTAATATCTTAGATTGGCTATTTTTTATTTGTAGTGCAAATTCACTTAATTCTCTATTTATAACTAAATTCTCTATGTTTAATACATTTGCCATAAATAATGCTGTTTGCCAACAACGCCTAAAAGGGGAAGATACTATTACATTAAATGAAAAGTTTAATTCAATATTTGCAAACATTATTTTTCTTAATGAAGATTCCAGAAGTATTTTTGATTCTTCTGAGGATTTTTCTAAGGATTCTTTAAAATTATGAATTTTTACAGCTTCATTATTATTTTCTGTGAATACATATGTATCATATTGTTTATCTAATATATCATATTCTGCTTTATTTAATAAATTTAAAGGTGTATCATAAGGTCTAGTTTCATAATCACTCCAAAGTGTTGTAGATAATAATTTAAATATTTCATCACTAAGTTTTAAATTATTATCAAACCTAATACCATGACGCATAAAACCTACAAAATATTCTTTTGTTCTAGAAGAATTTAATGTAGAAAAATGTGATGTATGTGATGTTGTATTTACAGATAAGGTAATGTTTGGTTTGTTTTTAAAAAAATCATTATTAAATTTATCACAATATTCTCTAAATATGTTTTCATATACTGTATTTGAAACTTGTAATGGGTTTTGTTCATCATAACGTAATGGTTTTACTTTATCATAAAGACTTTTAATAATAAATACATATGCTTCATTTCTTTTCTTTTTATTTTCCATATTATTTTGATCTTCAAAAAATATACTTGATGTTTTGTCACCAATTTTTTTTATACATAATTTTTTACTATCATTAATTATTTCAGTTAATGTATCACCTGGGTTATGTGATAATGTTATACTACTTCTATGTTTATAATTATTATAACCTAATTCAAACATTTTATCTATAAATGTTATAACATTTCCATCTTTATCAAATTCAAATAAATGTGAATTGCCAATTAAAGATGTATTACCATACCATAAATAAATTGATTTAATATGTTTAAATACTGTTCCTGTATTTGGTTCTTCATAACTACCAATTATTTTAGTTTTACCGCTCTCTAAATAATCAAGAACATGCGCACAATCAATAACTATATGTTGGTATTTTTTGCTACCATGAATTGCAACTAATGCCATGGTTTCTATAAATCCAAAATCTAAGTATTCTGCTATTGATTCACTTGTAATTGTTAAATCATTAGGTTTGGGTTGGTATTGTTCATCATTGTTTACAATGTTTTCTAATTCATCTTTAAATTTTTGTCTTTGTGTTTCACTTGGTCCATGCTTATCATAATGTTCAATCACAATATATTTTATATTTTTATTACTTGCAATCATACTTAATACCGTATTTCTCATATTTTCATCCCAATTTTCTCTTACATATAGGTCAGCTAAACCAGTTGTATACACATAAAATGTATTATCGTCAGTTGACGCGGTAGTTGATGGTTTGTGTTGTGTTTTTGTAGGAGGATGTGGGTTGTGATGTGGTTTTTCACTTTGTTCCGATGATTGTTTTATTTTTGATTCAACAACATAAAAACTAGCACCTTTATTTTTTCCCATTAAACTAATTAAATGTAGTATGTTGTTTATTGCATTTTTTATATCACCTTGTATACATGTTGGTTGTCGTTTATGATTTCCAACATTGTAATCTAAACTATAACTATCTATTAACATAAAACTATTATCTTCAATTTTTTTAATTACATAATAGTGTCCATCATTATTTATAATTATACCAATAAAATTTGTATTTTCAAAAATTTCTTTTAACATTTCTATTTTTTGTTGTATATTTGTATTATTTTTTAACTCATAAAAAATATTAGGACTATATATTTCATAATTTTTGTTTAGATTAGAATTTATAAACATTTCATTAAAAACATCATCACCAAAACCTCTAAATTTTTTTGCATTTTCTTTTATTATTGGTTCTGTTTTACCTTCATTATATATACTAAAAAAAATTTCTCCTTTATCGTTTGTTGATTTGTCTGCAATAAATAATTCTTTTCCAAATAAATTATTTACTGCAGACACTGCACAAAACTCATCTATTTGTGAAAAAGAAGGCTGTTTACAGTTTTTCAAATTTTTTTCCAAATCAAACCCTTTATATCTATCAATTATTCTTGAATAATCTTCTGTTTTTATAAATTCTTCAATTCCAAATTCTTTTTCATTAAAGGTTTTATTTGTATAATTATATTTTTTTGTATGATTTTTAGCATGCGTAGGTACTGTAAGTGATATTCTTCTAAAACTTGTTTTTTTAGGTGGAGGTGAACCATTTGGACGATGTGGACGATGTGGATTAAGTTTACCTGAGGGGTTTTCTAAACGTTTTGCATATAAGTCTTCATGACGAGGAGGTTGATCTTTATTTGAAATTTCTGTTTGTATAGCTTCAAATTCTTTTTTAAATTCTTTTTTTAATAAATCTTCTAATTCATTTTTTATTTGTCGAGTTTGTGATGGATTAATATTAGGATTTTTTCTAGTTTTACCATTATTTTTTCTTTCTCTATTACTTGTTCCATTATTACTTCTTCTTCCACTATTACTACTTCCACTATTTCTTCTTCCACTTTTTCTTCTTCCACTAGTATTATTTATTCCTAATTTTTTTTTATATGATTCTATTTTTTCATCTATGTTTGTATCATTATTAATTAAACTATTAAATAAACTATGTAAACTTTGTAGTTTTGCATTTATCATTTCATTATTTTTATTGTCTTTTTTGGTACTAGATTTATAATCCTCCAATACTAGATTTAGTAAAATTAATTTTTTGTAGTTTATATTTTTTCTTATTTTCATTGGTGTTATATATTTATTACTTTTTATATGTAAAGTTTTTATTTGGTTTTGAAAACTATCTATTTGTTGTTTTATATAATCAATTTGGTATGTATTCAATTTATTTATAAATTTTAATATTTCATCTAATAATAAATTTACTTTATTATCCCTTACATTTGATGCTTTTTTAGTAGCATTATTTTTTTCTGCCTTTTCTCTTTTTTCCTGTTCTATTTTTTCCTTTTCTGCCTTTGTAAGTATTCGAGGTATTACAAATCTACTACCTAAACTACCTAAACTACCTAAACTACCTAAATTACCTAAACTACCTCCACTTAAGTTTTTTTTTTTTGTATAATTAGCCATTATAAAATAAGATCGGTTTAATTACTTACTATTTACAAATATATAAATTAAAATATTAAAAATTAATTAGAAATTAAAATATAAAAAATATATAAAAATTATTTATCTTTCAATATAGGTTTAACATATATATCAACAAGTTTTTGTCCAACTTCTTTGCTTGCATCTTGGAAATCTTTACCTGCATTAACTTTTTCCAACATTGCAATCATGTAATTAAATTGTTCTATATTAAGGTCTCCTGCTATACATCTATCAAACAATGTTGATGAATTTGTATATAAATAATTAAATGTGTTTTTCATTGTTTCCTCAAAATGTTCTTTTGTAATTCCACTATACTCTCTTTGGGCTTTCCATTTTCGAGAATCAGCCATAAGTGCTAATACCTCCTCTTTGATTTTAGTAGGGTTTGCTTTTTCCATAGACATTTTATTTATTGATTATAAATACTGATTCTAGATACTGATTCTAGATACTGATTCTAGATACTGATTAATTTATAAATCTTATAAATATATTAAACATTATAAATATTAAATCAAAACGTAAAAACAACATCACAACATCACAACATCACAACATAACAACATCACATAACATCATATCCTATACATTGGTATCTTCATTATCCGTATCATCATCATTATTTAAATGTAAAGCATCAATATTGATTAACCCATTATAAGTTTCCTCATCATCATTTACTTCTAATGTTTCCTTATATGCAACAACAGGATGGAAACCATTTAGTAAATATGGGACTTGCATTTTATTCAAATTTTTCTTATTCTTTTTAACTTGGTCGCATATGTGTTTTGGTATATCAGCACTAATTTCTTTTAAACGTTGATACTCAGGAACAACTAGGCTAAGAAATTCTTTTAAATCATCTCTATTATCTCTTTTTTTATTGAGTTGAAATTTTATTGTAGAATGAAATTTCTCCCATGAAAGATAAGACATTCTATGACTCTCACTTAATTGACTCACTTTTAAAAATTGCGCTACTGATGATATTATTGATGTAAAAATACTAACACCTCCAACAGCTAATACAATTATTGATGCATATGCAGGAAAATTTGCACTTATAAAGTTTCCCGTTCCAGATAATGCACTTAATACTATAATAGGTAATTGATATTTAATATTTTGAGTAGTATAATATGCCTGGGATTTTTTATGCATAAACGCATTAATTTGTGATTCATCACCCAATTCACTAAGAATACCCTCAATTGAATCATCCCATTTAGTATTTCTACTAGTTTCAATTGATGCTAAATCCATGATTATTTTTATTAGTTAAATTATTTTTATTAGTTTTATTATGTTGATTATTAAAAATTTGCTTTTTTGCAATAAAAATGCCAAGTTTATAATTTTATTATCTCTAATAATTATATATATAATAAAATTTATTTGTTTCTAATTATTTTTAATTATTTTTAATTATTTCTAATTATTTCTAATTATTTTAACTTCTTTTAATTTTTTCTAATTATTTCTAATTATTTCTAATTATTTCTAATTATTTCTAATTATTTCTAATTATTTTAACTTCTTCTCATATTTGCAATTGTAAAATTATTAATGGTTTTATCTAATTCATCATCTTCAACAGGGTCATATCCTAAATAATACATATCTTCAAATATACTACTATAAATATTAGCTTGATTTTCTGGTAATGAATTTACATATTGATTATCTAAATATTGTGTTTCATGTGATATACTACCTCTAAAAATTGGGTTATCTATCCAATGTTCTGCGTGGTCTCGGTATCCTCCACGTGCATATCTCTTATATTCAAAAGTAGGTTTATTCATATTATCATTAAATACATCACTTACTAAATTGCTACCATTAATATTCATTGGTATTGCAAAGCAATTTGGTTTTTTAGTTTCATTATATAATTCAGTATCACGATTATATAATGTTTTTAATTGTGTTGTTGTATCTCCATGTTTACTATTATATTTTGCATAACTATGTGTATTTCCAGTATTGTCAGCATTGCCATTTTTATTGTAATCATATTTTAATGCATCTTTCTTCCAATCACTATAAAAATTATTATATTCAATACGCTTAGTTATTTTACCATCTTTTGGATGTTTGAAATCTATTAATTTATAAGGTGCATTTTTTTTTAATTTTTCACTATCATTAAAAAAATCTGTATATGTTTTGGGATTCATTGGACAATGGGGAGGCAATATATGCATTTTACGTATATCATCTTTTAGAGCAACTTCTATATCTGGATACGAATATGAATCATTTTTTGTACCATTATTTGAATCATAATCATTATTATTATTATTATTATTATTATTATTATTGTTATTATTGTTATTATTATTATTATTATTATTACTACTATTACTATTATTACTATTAATTTTATACATATTGCAATTATGTATCTAGATACTAATTTGTATTTGTATTTATATTTGTATTTGTATTTGTATTTATATTTGTATTTATATTTGTATTTGTATTTGTAATAAATTTACTAATTCTTAATATACTAAACTTTAATAAGATATAAGAATTTATATTACTAACTTTACATTTATGTATCTAGATACAAAACTATATTTATAACAATTATATTTCTAAATAACAATATCTAAAAAATAGATTGTGTTAATTGTTTTATGAAAGATATATTTGGAGATGCGATTTCTCGATGACTTTTAACATACATAAGTATTTCCTTCATAAGACAATTAGATAACTTTTGTTTTAGTTTATCAATTGTTTCAGTTGTTTCTTCTGTTTCAACTAGTATATCAATTTTAAAATATTGAATTTGTTTATAATATATTTTGAAAATATTTGATAACTCATTAATATCATCAATCATTTTTTGATTTTTATAAAGAATAAAACTAGCTTCTTTTTTTGTAAGCCGTGGCAATTCGTGTTCTATTCTAGATATAGTTTCATAATTGTTGCCATTGCCGTTTCCATTGCCATTGTCATTTCTATCATTAATATATACATCAATATTTTTACTACTAGATTTAAGCTTGCGTTCAGTATATTTTCTATAATCTATAATATTGCTAATTGTATTCATATGTTCTTTATCTAAATTTATAATACATTGATTAAATTTACCATGTATAATATGTATTAAGAATGATATAAATATTGTAATACTACGTGAGCGCCCTGCCATACAATGTATTAATATTTTGCCGCCTTCATTTAAACATTTTGCAATATATTCATTCGTTGCTTCAAAATGCCTAGACATATCTTGAAATTCATCATCATAAGCTTGTATATGTAGATAATTAAATTTATCAATATAAGGCGGATTAAATGATGGTATAACACTTATTATATTTGTAATTCCCAAATCTTTAAGTAATTCTAGATTAGTTGATGTGCTATAATTACCTATATATATGTGTGGATATACAAGGTTAAAATCATCTGTGCTTGAAAAATTAAAATAATTATTTTCAATTATTGTTCTACTATATGAACATAAATCGTCAAAAATATGTATTATTTCATATAAAATTCCACCATCAATATTATTACTATCAATATTATTACTATCAGTATTTTCAAGTTTTACTGTATCAATTACAAGTTTTACAGTTGTATCAGTTGTATCAGTTGTATCAGTTGTATCAAATGAATTAATTTGTGAAAATTCCAAAAATGGTTTTTGTTCTATAGATACATTTTCAGGTCTAGATACATTTTCAGGTCTAGATACATTTTCAGGTCTAGATACATTTTCAGTTTCATTTATATCTTTATAATTTTCAAAATAATTGGTATTAGACATATTGTATTGTATAATAAATTTATATTGTATATTGTAAGTAATGCAAGTAATGTAAGTAATGTAAAGTTTATAAAGTTTATAATTTAGAATATTTTACACAAAACATAAATTTGATTTTTTCATTTTCCATTTTATGTGTTATTTATATGTATATATAAATTATATATGCATGTATGCGATTAATATCTAATATCTAATTTCTAATATCTAAATATGGAAATAGAAAAGAAAAATAAAGACCTATTATCACTATTACAAAAAATAAAGGTAAATATGAAGCATAAATTACAAAATACAAATTATAATAAATATACAATAAAATTACAAAATAGAATACAATATAAAATTTCTAAAACAAAACATGTTAAACATGACAAACATAACAAACATGACAAACATGACAAACATGACAAACACACCAAGCCTACAACATATATACAAAAACTTATTAATTTATATTATAATAATGATAATGTATCTAGAGACTATATTAAAAATGCAATGTCAAGACAACATATATTCCCTACTCAAAAACGCGTAATAGTTATTGGTGATATACATGGAGATTTTGATGCTGCAATTTCATGTCTATTACTAGCAAAATGTATTAGTCCAATTAAAGTTCCAACAAACAAAAATGTCTTAACAATGAATGATTTTTTTAATAAATTACAATGGATTGGTAATGATACACATATAGTTCAATTAGGAGACCAATTAGATAGAGTTAGACCACAAAATTGGGACAATAATAATGTTACAAGAGATTCTGCATTTCTCGATGAGGGTTCCACACTTGAAATATTCTATCTATTTTATCATCTAAATAATTTAGCAATTCAATCTGGAAAAGGTGGTCGTGTATTTAGTGTAATTGGTAATCATGAAATAATGAATGTAGAAGGTGATTTTCGCTATGTAAGTTTAAAAGAATTCAAATCATTTAAGAACCATTTAAGCACAACATATCATAGTAATTCTAAGTTTCCATACCATTCTAAAACTCTTAAACAAAATAGCCGTATTTTACATTCTAGCAATAGTCATTACTCTAAACTACCAGATGGATATAAAGAAAGACTATATGCATTTTCACCAACTGGATTATGTGCAAATTATATGGGTTATAATAGTTATACAATTTTGCAAATTGGTAGTTGGTTATTTTGTCATGGAAGTCCTGTATTATCAATTGTTAAAACTCACAATGCAGAGATGATTAATAATATAGTTTCAATGTATATGCTAGGTATTGATACAAATACTAATGACATTGAAAAACAATATGATTTAATTGCAAAAAGCAAAGATAATAAAAATGGTGATGGTAATGAAAGTATTTTATGGGATAGAACATTTGGTGAAGAAAAAGTAAGTAAAAAACAAGATATTAAATTAGCACACAAACTCGTTGGTATTCTTAGTGCATACAATTCAAAAAATAGTTTAGATTCAAAACATAGTATTATTAATTCTAATACACCTACACCTATGCCTATACCTATGCCTATACCTATACCTGCTAAATATATTGCAATAGGACATACAATTCAAGATTCAGGTATTAACTCTATTTGCAATAATAAAGTATGGAGGACAGATATTGCAATGTCTAGAGCATTTATTGATAAGACTGATACGACTGATAAGAATGATACGAATGATACGAATAATAATAGTATAATAACTCCACCAACTCTTAGATATCAAGTTCTTGAAATATTAGATAATGATAAAATTAAAATTTTATCATAGATATTGAAATAAGATATTGAAATAAGATATTGAAATAAAATATTCTATTATATATTTGTAATTAATCATAAAATAAATATATCTAACTAATGTATATATCTAGATACAATAAGTAATACTATTCATATTCATATTCATATTCATATTCATATTCATACAATCAATAAAATGTCTAAAGTTAGTCATATACCATTTAATCTTAAAGGAACTATTGAACCAATGGGATATTGCCCATATATGGATATTACAGCTGCCCATGGAACATATAAAACCCTTACAGAAGGATTAGTTGCACCTGAAAAACGCATGTCAAATGAAAATACATCTATACCTGATAGTTTGCCCAATGGCGGTCTATATGGCGGAGCACAATCTACCCAACCGTGGGCAAATATTCCAGTAATACCAACTGATGCTAATTTAGTTCATTACAATTTACGAAGTGCTAATCCACCCCCAGGAGCAACTGAACAATACGTTGGAACTGACCGTTTAGGTAATAATTATGCACCTATGATTGGTGTTTACTGGTATAATCCAGAAGAAACATATGGGATGTATAGAATGGCAGTTACAAAACAAACTGACTCAGTTCAATATTAGATTAGCTCTTATAGTTTAGCCAATTACATATCACATTACATATTGTAGCGTTTATTTTTATATTTTTTATTCTAGATACTAATTATACATTAATTATATAGTAATTATAAAGTAATTTATTAAATATTTAAGATTTAAAGATTTAAAGATTTAAAGATTTAAAGATTTATATTGAAAATGGTTAGTGAACCTTATGTTATTGAAAATTATGATAATGATGGAAGTGATACACATAGTGAAAGTGATGATATCATAATGTATACTGTTCAACAAATAAATGATAATGATAATGATGATCATAATAATAATGATAATAATAATACAAAAAAAAGAAAAATATTAATTTCATATAATGAAGAAAAAGAGAATCAAGATGAAGCCTTATCATTACATTATCAAATATATAAGGATTCAAATGAATGGTTATTTGCAAAAGAGGAAATTAAAAATCTATCAAATCAATATAAAACAGACTCAGTTTTCTTATGGGATTTATTAGAAAAACATTTACTAGCAAATGATGATGACTTTGATAATATTAAAAAAATATATTATCAAAACAATCAATTATCTTCTAATATTTATGAATTAAATACAACAATTTCAAAATATTTTATTGATAATATTAAAGTCCCTATATTTAAATCAAAAGGATATATTTTTAATAGTAATCATCAAAATTTAAATAAATTTCCATTTAAATTGGTAGTTATTACAAGTAAAACAATGTATAGTATTAATAGATATATTGATGAAACAACATTAGGATGCTTTTAACTATTACTACTACCAACTACCAACTACCAACTACCAATTACCAATTATCAATTACCAATACCAACTACCAATACCAATAGTTATAGGTTTTAGTAGGTGTTGGTGTTGGTGTAGGTCTTGGTTCTTTTAGAGTTCTTTGCAATACTTGTAATCCTGCATTTTCATATATAAATTCGTATACAGCATTCATTTCATCATCACTTAATTGATATTTAGTTGTAGAAGGAGAATTACATGCATTGATATTAACTTTATTACATGGAACCTCAGCTTGTCTTAAATTACACGAGAGTTTACCTTTGTTTTCATATTGTATTTGATTATATTGTGTAGGTATATTACCAGTTGGAATTTCAAGTTTTAGATTATAAAAATCATTTTTTGATTGAATATGTTTATTATATAAGTAATTTGAAATATGACAAATTAATATTAATGCAATTAATATTATAATCGATATTATTAAACCATTTGATTTGAAATTCATCATATTGTATTTGTTATAGTCTTTTAGTCTTTATAGTCTTTTAGTATTTATAGTCTTTTAGTATTTATAGTCTTTTAGTCTTTTAATAGTTATACTAGATTTTTATTTAGTCATTTTATATATTTTGGTTCTAGCGTATAGTTTAGTTTGAAAACATATTTATAATTATTAAATAAAAAATAAGTAAACATATAACATAAGTAAACATATAACATAAATAAACATATAACATAAATAAACATATAACATAAATAAACATATAACATAAGTAAACATATAACATAAATAAACATATAACATAAATAAAAGAAAAATGAACAATAATGAAAAAGAAGTTGATATAATACAAATATTTAATGAGATTACAAAATCTACTCCATCACCACCGAACTCATTTCCATTACAATTTGAACTAGATTCACTTAAAGATTTATTTGAATTCCTATTGCAATTTGTCACAATGTTATGCAAAGAGTTTTATGGAGATGAAAAACAACAAGTTAATCTTTCTTGTATGTCAAATGATGATTTTTTAATGATTAATAAATATATGCAAAGCATTGGGTTTACGTGTAATTTTACTGCTGTTCCTGCCAATGCACATAACATAAATAATACTTATGAAAAACGTTATGACCGTATTACTATTACACCTCAAACAAAACTTGGAGATTTACTCTTTGGTATTAAATGTGGAGATATTCTATATGTAATAAGTTTTGATAAATTATGATGTGATATGTGTGATTTGCAAAACCTAACCAATAAATTTAACATTTTTAATTTTACTATCAAATATATCTAGATGAACATGATTGTGTGTTTCCAATGCATATAATAAATCATTCATATCATTTTCCCACATGGAATAATCTAAAGTTCCATCTTCTTTTACCATTTTAGTAAATTCCCCAATACTAACAACTTGCCCAGTATGAAAACTACGTTTCAAGAAATTAACTACTTTCAAATTAAAGTTTTGAGTAAATGCCATTTCCCAACAAATTCTATTAATCTCAGGAACTTTTGGTTCAATTTCAGGATGTTCATTCATAAGCTTATTATAAAATGCATCCTTATTCGCTTCATGTAATTCATGAACTAATTGTTTAAATATATCATAAGCCAACATTGAATTAGTATTAATAGGTAAACCCAAATTTGAACGTAAAGCAGTAATAAATTTACTATCAATCTTTGCATTCCATCCATCTTTCATTATTGAGTGCATTGCTTCAATCCATCTCTTATCACTGTAAACATAATCTTTGGTTTGATGTCTTTGTGCATTACATCCAATAAGTGTAATAATCCTCATAAGGTCTAATAAATACTCACTTGGAAAATGGTCAAAAATACGGATTTCCATACCATATGGTGGTCTCATTGGTGCACCATCCGCCCTTGGACAATCATTTGGATTATAAAGTTTTCTACATTTTTCCATATTAGTTTCTATTCCCATAGTTCTAAAATCGCCAGTATGCATAGTTGTTGCTTTTTTGTATTGAGGTGGTGCCATTTCAGCACAGAAATTTAATTTTTTTGTTCCTTTGAAATTAAGCCCTTTACGCCAAAGAGACCTAATGTTGCCTCCTCGGTCTAAACCCTTAGTACCCATTTTTCTAACATTACTGCCAGCAAAATTACCCCAACCAATAGTCATTACACGATAACTGCCTTCTGGTTCATTATTATTACCAACAGCAGATTGAGTAGGACTAAAAAATGCAGTAAGAAATAAGGGTTCAATCCATTGAATCTGTTGTGCCATATGTTGATGCATAGATATAAATTCTTTAACATCAATATCTCGTGTATGAGGCAATGTAATAGTTAAATGATAACTACCCAAATAATCAGTAGATACTTTAGGTTCAAATTGATATTCATTTGAATGTATAGTAGGGCGGATTGGAACCATAAGCTTACTATGAGAACCACATATATGTGTTGTAAGTTGCCCATATTGTTCTACTTTTTGTTGAGTATATGGATTTTTCATTTGTATTGCAATATATTTATCCTCTAATGTTGTTATTTCTTTCCATATACTATCAATTGAACGATTTGCAAAATTTGTAGTAATTAGTTCTGGCATTAGTATTTGTGCACGAGATTTAATTATAGTAAGAGGTTTATTTTTTTCACATCCTAATGCTTGGCGACCTGTAATTTCCCATGTAATATTTAATAAATATTCTTTTTCTTCTTTTGTAAGACCAAAATTACCATAGGTTTTTGTATAGGGACTAAAATCATTACATTTGCCAGTTGGATTCATATGATTGCGTGTTAATTTACAACAGGCACCGGATGGGTCTTTTTCATTTGTAAGAACACATGTAGATTCTTGACTATCAAACATAATATTAGTATTTTTCATACCATTAATGTTTTTATGGAATAATTGCATTTCGTGTTCAATTCCTAGACCCCAATATACTGTGCGGTCTTCTACATTAATATCTGCAAAATCTCCAAAACGGGGTTCACATAATTTTATTTTCATAGTATCATTTTTCATACGATTTATATGTTCTTTTGATAATCTAAAACAACTTACTTTTTCACCTAACATCTTGCTTTTGCTCTTTTTCTTCTTCTTATCATATAGATTTACAAATGCATTATTTGTTCCCATACCTTTATTCGCACCATACTTCTTCTTTTTCTTCTTTTTATCAATGTTAGTAGTATATAAGTTTGCAAATGCATTATTTGTAGACATCCCCATATTGGCACCATGTTTTGTCTTTTTCTGTTTCTTTTTTTTATCAAAACTATTATATTTATATTGGGTATTTCTATTTAAACTAATGGGTTTGGTTGTTGTAGTAGTAGTATTAGTATTTCTTATTGATGGCATTGATGGCATTGGTGGCATTGATGGCATTGGCTTTGTATTTTCTATTAACTCCATTTTATATAATACTATTTAGTAATTAATATTAATTTAGATAATTATTATTAATAAATTATAAAATTGAAAATATAAAACTATATCTAGAAACATATAATAATTTATTAATAAATAGAATACAGAATACAGAATACAGAATACAGAATACAGAATACAGAATACAGAATACAGAATACAGAATACAGAATACATTAAAATGGAAATCAATATGTCAAACTTAATGACCAAGTATAATATTAAAACAATTTGTATTAATGATATACCAGATAATATACAATATAGTTCTAGACCTATAACGAAAGTAATATCTACAACTACAACTACATATCTAGATATATATAGCTTTAATATTGGCTCTGCTACTAATCTATCATATGTAGAATCGCATGACCCACAAACGCAACGTAATCATGAGTTTCCACAATTTGCTGAAAATTTGCTATATAATCCATTATCTCAAATGAGTCCTAATTTTATACAAAGTTTAAATTTATTACCAAATAGTAATCTAATTATTAGACACAAGATATTTTTAATAGACTCTTATTATGCTATAGATTCACAACAAAACCCCATTGGACTATTAAATAAAATTTCTCATTTGCCAACTGATTTAAAAATTAACCACAATATATCAAATGATGATAATATTATAATTACAGTTATACTAGAACCAATTGTAGTTCCAGAATATATAACAGAGGAACAATTATTACATATTATTGGATTACTAGATAAACTTGGTGAAACACAAACAATACTATTAAATATAATGGATTGTAGTTCTAGAGTTGCATTGAATTTATATGCTGATTCATTAGATAATAATATAAAACAAAAATATAAAAATATATCAATCCATATAACTCAACCACAATGTCTTATTATTGATAGGTATAATAGATATATGCCTATTATAACTTTATTAGATATGAATAAGCATGACGATGATACAAAGAATATATATAAATATCGCAAATTACATGTGCGATGGGTGAATTATGAGAGTGAACATATCCAAATTCCAGATTTGATCATTAAACTCGAATTTTGCCCAATATCTGCTAATATGTATAATTTTCTAAAAGATTTATATAAACAATATACGATAAATGTTAGTTTATTTACTTTATTTAAACTTTTAGGATATTTATCATATACAAATAATCATAGTTTTAATATCAATAATGGCATTGGTTTAGGTACAAGTTTTGGTATAAGAACAAATCCAGCAATATTTATGTCTAGTAATATAATTACAGTTAATTTCAATAGTTGTGATTTTACATTTTCCCTTTTTGCTGAATATTGGAATAAATATCAAGAATTTAGAAATCTTGCTATATTTAATCCAGGGTGGAAAATTGATGAATTAATTATAAATAAATATATAACATTTTTAGTAAATAAATATACTAATATAACTGGGATTTCATATTTAGGTCTAGACCCTAATATTATGGATATTGTAATATTAGAAGCTCGTGTAATCTTTAAAACTTTATCAATGTTCTTTCCAGAAAATCAAAAATATTATGATATGATTAAACTTGGTAATAGTCAAAATGATAATAGTGGGTTTGATACTGGTTGTGATACTGATTGTGATAAATTAACAATGGGAAATAATTATATAAGAAAAAATATAAAAAATATAATAAGGGAATGTTTAGTAGAAAATGGTTATATACCTTAATACTTAATATATTTAATACTTACTGTCTATTAGACTTTTTTTTATTTTACTATATCTATAATTTTTAATGTATCTATAATTTTTAATGTATCTATATATATAACTATTTATCTATATATATATATATATAACTATTTATCTAAAATGTCTAAAATGTCTAAAAGTAATAATACGTTTGTTTCAAGAGCTAATAGTATTAAATATACAAAGGATAAAGAAGATAGATGTACTATATGTCAAGAATTATATACAGAAACAGAAAATAAAGTTTTTGTTATTGTTAAACCATGTTTACATGTTTTTCATAAATCATGTTTAGATGGATATATAAATGTTGAAAATCAAAAAAACTTTCCAGAATATAAATGTCCTAATTGTAAAAGTAAGTTTAACATTAAAGACATAAAACACATTAATATATATATTAAACCTTTAAAACTAAAAATATTATCAGGCTTAGATCCAGAATCTTTAAAACAAAAGAAACGTGAAAGGTTAATGCAAGAACTTGCAAAACTTGAAGAAAAGATTCGATTAAAAAAACAACAACTTGCAAACGAAGAAAAAGAAGCTAATGAATATAAAAGATGGGAATCTAGTTTTACAAATATTACTGGAGAAAGTGTAAATGGTAATAGTAAAAACAATAGTAAAAATCCAATTAGTAAAAAAAATAATAAAAGAGAAAGCAAAATGACGTTAAAACTTGCAAATAAAACTAGATATAAACCTTATTAAATTATAATATATTTCAAATTTTACACTATTTTTAATTTATATTTTCAATTTTCAATTTAAACATTATTTTTTATTTAAAAATAACTAATTAAAACTAAATACTTACTTACTTATAAATAAATCTAATACTAATACTTATACTTATAAATAAATGGCAGAATCAAATATGGAAATAATAAATAAAGTTTCAATACCAACTAAACGCGGTAGAAAACCCAAGCAAACTAAAGATAAAACAGAAAATAATTCACTTTCTAATGAACAAAATAATATTGATAGTATAATTTTAGAAAATACAGAATATGAAATAGAACCTAAAATAGAAGAGGCAATTAAATCTGCAATTGAATCTGCAATAGAAAACAAAACTCAAAAACCAAAAAAGGTTTCTATACCACGCAAGAAAAAGGATACTACCAAGGATATTACAAATAAAATACAAGTTCCAAATGTAAATGAAAATATGAATACATTAGAATCACTTTTAGAACCTAATGAATCAAATGAATCAAATGAACAAAACGAACAAAACAAAACCAATATATCAAACACTACAAAACAAGAAAATACACAACCAATTATCCATTACCCTTATACATCACAAATAAATACAATATATCATCTTAGCGATTTGCATATTCAATTATATAAACGCCATGGTGAATATCAAGCCGTATTTGACAAAGTTATAAATTATTTAAAAGCAGAAAAGAAAAGGCAAAATATAGATGAAATGCAAAATACCAATATACCAACAATTGCCCTAATTACTGGTGATATATTGCATAGTAAAAGCGATTTGTCTCCAGAATGTATACAGCTTACATATGTATTTCTCAAAACCCTTTCTAGTATAATGCCTCTAGTAATAATACCTGGCAATCATGATATTAATATGAATAATAGAGAGCGTTTAGATGCATTAACTCCAATAATAGCAGATTTGCCAAAATCAAATCCAATTTATTATTTCCTAGAAACAGGTGTATATAATATTGGAAACCTAATGTTTTATCATGCATCTATTTTTGATTATCAAATTATACCTCCAATTAAGACTAATACTAATACTAACATTAACATTAACACTAAAAACACTATACTAAAAAAAGAAACACCCATAACATCTGCAACACCCATAACATCTATTATGTTATATCACGGTCGTGTAAATGGTGCTGTCTTATATAATGGTCTAGAAATAACAGAAAATTCCCATAAGACAGTGACACCATCAACATTTAGTGCATATGATATTACATGTTTAGGCGATATTCATAAACATCAATTCTTAACTCCTAATATTGCATATGCAGGTTCTCTAATACAACAAAATTTGGGTGAAGATACACAAAATCATGGTATAATAAAATGGGATGTTTCCACACGTAGAGGCACCCTTATACCAATTGCAAATGATTGGTCATATATAACACTATATGTTGACAGTAAGAAAGCAAATCACCAATGTTCTGGTAAAGATGGTTTGCATGACCCAGAATGTCGACTTACTAAAAATTTGAGAGTCCGTATTTTATATAAAAACACACCCGAAAGTTTTATAAATGATTATATAACACTTTTAAAAATGAATCATAATGTTGCTGAATTCTCATATCAAAATGATGAACAATCACATAATACACAAGGAAATGATAATAATGCATCAAATACGAACTCCAATAATCTCAATAACCCCAATAATGAATCCAATACCAACACCAATAATCCATCCAATACCAATAATAAATCAAAACCCAATAATTCAGTAATAGATATTACCTCTCCCGAATTGCAAAACAAATTCTTAATCGAATATATTTTGGAAAATGAACCATCAATAACACCCGAACAAATTAATGAAATAAAAGAATTAAATATAAATCAAAATGCATTATTGAAAGAATCGAACAAAACATATAATACCCAGGGGTTTTCAGGTCATTATAAGATTAATCGTCTTGAATTTTCAAATTTGTTTTCATTTGGAATGAATAATGTTGTTGATTTTACAAATTTTAAGGGTGTAGTAGGTATTATTGCACCTAATCATATTGGTAAATCCGCCATTTTAGATATTATTATATATGCATTATTTGACAAATTTACAAGAAAGGGTTCGACTAAGGATATTATTAATATAAGAAGCGAATCATATCATATTAAATTAAGCATTTCAATAGGTCAATGGAATTATACAATTATTAAAACTGGTTCGAGAGGTAAAGCAAATACTGTTTCGTCAAAAATAGAGTTTTTTAGGATTCATGAAATAGAACATACAGAAGAAAGATTGGAAGAGGATACGGCAACAAAGACAAAAGATAGAATACAAGAGCTTTTTGGGTGTTATGATGACATAATCCAAACCAGTTTTAGTATACAACATGATAATAGTTGTTTTATTGACTCTGAAAATACTGAGAGACGTAAAGAATTGCAACGTATAATGCGTTTTGATATCATTGATAAATTGGGTGAAATGGCAAATCAAAAATTAATTAAGTATAAAGATATTAGGGAACACATTAGCAAAAAACTCAATAATGATTTTATTGTTTCAACTAAAAAGGATAAATATAAGGCTGAACGCAATCTTGCAATCCATGCTGATAATAAGGAATATGCGAAATGTAAAATTCATGAATTACATAAATTAATTCTAGACAAAACAACAATTATTAGCAAGAATTATGATACAGAATTTAATAATTTTATTAAGAAATATAAATCACAAGATAATATTGAAAATATGATTGTTGAATTACAAGAGCAATTTGAAGAATATAATAATGAATATAATAATATTAAAAAAGAAATTGTTGGTTTTTGTATGGTGTATTGTATGGGAATGACAGATATTATGAATACCAATACCAATACCAATACCAATACTAATACTAATACTAATAC
>Ga0214919_10003368_pt1 | contig 24217 bp, 25 predicted proteins | sample LL1503_MetaG_FD_177994 | JGI IMG/M metagenome (GOLD analysis project Ga0214919, IMG submission 177994) | Freshwater microbial communities from Lake Lanier, Atlanta, Georgia, United States - LL-1503 | ecosystem: Environmental > Aquatic > Freshwater > Lake | place: USA: Georgia | collected... | reverse complement strand
TAACAAGACTTTTCTTTAAATCTTGGGCGGCTTTTATCAACGAGTGCATTGCAGCATCCATGACGCCGTCTTGCCGATAATGTAAAAAATGACTGATTATTGGTTTAGTTAAGAAGGGACCTTTACAGGTTCTGAGGTATACATTGTGGAAATTTTGCTAACTGTCTATTTGAGATGGGCGACAAAATATTTAGACTCGATTAAATATGACCCGCAGGAGAGATCGCCTCCAGGTGATGTCCCCCTAACAATAAGTGAGTGGCAGAGAATGAAACTTATGAAATTAGCTTATCTGAGCGCTAGCGCAATTCTAGCTCTTGGCGTTCTTGGCGCAACTGCTATCGCGGAGACAAAATGGGCTCCGCCTGCTGAGATTGCAGGAAAGGCGAAAGAAGAGGCTGCAGCCGCCGGAGCTCCTGCCGCAAAAGCGGACCTAGAAAAGACCTGCGCAGCAGAAGCGGATGCAAAAGCCTTAAAGGGCCGTGCGCGCAAACACTTTGTTGCAGATTGTAAAAAGCGCTAAGTACGAATAATTCCAGATAAAAAAAGAGCGGACTCTCTCCAGTCCGCTCTTTAACTTGCTCTTAGCCTGTAATGAGCCAGTCTTAATATACTCTGTCGATACAAAAATCGACGACTTCCAGAAGTGCGTTTTTCCATGGTGAAGCAGGAAATATTTCCATAGCATCGCGTGCAATAGCGCCGTAATGGGCTGCGCGTTCGATTGTATCATCTAACGCTTTGTGCTTTTTCATCAGCCCGCATGCAGTTTCAATATCGGCTTCAGAGATGTCGCCTTTTTCGAGTGTGCGTCGCCAAAATTCACGTTCTTTTTCATTGCCGCGACGAAAGGCAAGCACAACTGGCAGGGTAATTTTACCTTCGCGGAAGTCGTCGCCAACGTTTTTGCCAAGTTTTGCTGAGGAGCCGCCGTAATCCAGCGCATCATCAATAAGCTGAAAGGCAATGCCAAGATTCATACCATAGCTTCGCGCAGCAGCTTCATCTGCTTTGAGTTTGCCGGCAAGCATCACGCCGACTTCGGCTGCTGCGGCGAAAAGTTCAGCTGTTTTGCGCCGAATGACGCCCATATAGGCATCTTCGGTAGTGGTAGTGTCTTTTGCAGCATTCAGTTGAAGAATTTCACCCTCGGCGATCACGGCTGCGGCTTGGGACACCACTGTCAGCGGCGCAATGGCGCCTGGCTCAACCATCATTTTGAAGGCGTGTCCAAGTAAAAAATCGCCAACAAGGACGCAGGTCTGGTTTCCCCAAAGCATGCGCGCGGCAATTTTACCTCTTCGCATATTTGACTCGTCAACGACATCATCATGCAAAAGCGTTGCTGTATGCATGAATTCGATGCCGGCAGCGAATTTAAGATGGCCATCGCCTTTATATCCACACATACCCGCGGTGGCGAGGACGAGCATCGGCCTTAATCTTTTGCCGCCTGCTGATATGAGATGGTTCGCGACTTCAGGTATAGTGGTGACGTCAGAGCCTGTGCGCTGAATGATTAATTGATTGGTGCGTTCAAGATCAGGGCGGATCAGTTCAACAAGACTGTCGAGGCCTGCGTCTTTTTTTTCTTCCAGCGGAATAACGATGCCCACAGACCCCCCTACGGCCTTTCTGTATCAATTTCGGCGAACTTACGTGCTCCATTGGATGGCGGCAAGTCGTCTCGCTCTAGCGGTTGATACTGGAATGGGCTTTTTAAGAAAATGGCCCTCCGCTTTACATCTGTTGTGGTCATAATTCCTAACTAAGATCATCGGATTTGAGAGGATTATGAGAGAAAATACTACTCTGGACGCTTTTTTGAGCGGCGGTCTGAAGCTGCGCCAGGCCCGTGCGGGGCATCGCTCTGGAACAGACGCCGTTTTGCTTGCGAGCGTGACGCCGCCAGATACAGAGGGTCTGATTCTGGACGTCGGGGCTGGATCTGGCGCTGTTGGTCTTGCTGCGGCTGTCCATGCGCCTAGTGCGAGGGTTGGGCTATTAGAGCGCGATCCACTCGCTTGCGCCCTATCACGGGAGAATATCGCTTTTAATCAACTAGACGCGCGGGCGGCTGTTTTTGAAGTGGATTTATCGTCTGGCTCGGATCGGGGGAAATCAGGATTAAGAGACGAATCCGCGCAATTAATATTAACTAATCCGCCATTTTATGAGCGGAGTCGGGTGCGTATCACGCCGGATAGCGCAAAAGCCAACGCTCATATCGCCAGCATGCCACTTTCAGAATGGACGCGTCATTGTCTAGCCTTACTCGCGCCAGGGGGTTTTTTTTCCATGATTCATCGCGCAGAAGCCCTTGGGGAATGCTTGGCGGCTGTTTCAGGACGGCTAGGGGCTGTTCGCATCCTCCCAGTGTTTAGTCGGCCCTCAGAACCAGCAATCCGCATAATCCTTGGAGGTGTCAAAGGATCAAAGGCTCCAATGTCAATCAGGCCAGCGCTTGCGCTACAAGATGCTAACGGCGCTGTGAGCGATATCGCTCGAAAATTGGGGGGCGGAGCCCTGCTACAAGATCTTGTTGGACCATTTTTTTAACTATTCACAAAGAGCTGACGTTGAAATTATTACACTCATGAGCAATGCTTAATTTGACATCTCATTCAAGACAGAGTGCATACGGCTTCCGAAGTTTTATAATTTCTCTTTTACTTAAGATGGGCGCTATTGATTAATGCTTTCATATCGCTTGTTTTGATTAACGGAATAAGCGTTGAGTTGGGTTGACCGGGTTCAAGCGCGCTCATAAATTACATTCTTCATAGGGGTTTCGGATGTCTGTGGATGCGGCTGCATATCTATCGCCGACAAAATCGTTTCAAGGGCTAATCCTGACGTTGCAAAACTATTGGGCGGCTCAAGGATGCGTTATTTTGCAGCCTTATGACATGGAAATGGGAGCGGGCACTTTCCATCCCGCTACGACGCTGCGGGCTCTTGGTCCGAAAAATTGGCGCGCTGCTTATGCGCAACCGTGTCGCAGGCCAAAAGACGGGCGTTATGGCGAAAATCCCAATCGAGTGCAGCATTATTACCAGTTTCAAGTTATCCTGAAGCCTTCGCCAACAAATTTGCAGGATTTATATCTTTCATCTCTTGCTGCGATTGGTTTGGATGCAAAACTTCACGATATCCGTTTTGTAGAAGATGACTGGGAGAGCCCTACGTTGGGGGCTTGGGGACTAGGTTGGGAATGCTGGTGTGACGGGATGGAAGTTTCTCAATTTACATATTTTCAGCAAGTCGCCGGATTTGAATGCTCGCCTGTCTCTGGTGAATTAACCTATGGATTAGAGCGTCTTGCTTGTTATCTTCAAGGTGTTGATAGCATCATGGAGCTAAATTTTAATGGCCGTGAAGGAGACGAAAAAATCACTTATGGCGATGTGTTTCTGCAGGCTGAGCAGGAATATTCCCGACATAATTTTGAAGCGGCTGACACCACAAAATTATTTGAAGACTTCAGGGATGCAGAGAAAGAGTGTGTGCGTTTATTAAAATTTGGAGCAGGTTCCGGGGATGCAAAACACTTGATGGCGTTGCCAGCTTATGATCAGTGTATCAAAGCCAGCCACGCATTTAATTTGTTAGATGCGCGGGGCGTGATCTCAGTTACTGAGCGGCAAAGTTATATTTTGCGCGTCCGAGAGCTCGCAAAAGCATGCGGAGCCGCATGGCTCAAGACGGCAGGCGGAGGGGCGAACGCATAGTGTATTTTCGTTGAAATCTGCGTTCGTTTGTTTTGATTTATTTTGAACCTTCGCCCGCTGAGCATTGTCTCAGTCTGGGACTACTGTTCGCTTGGGAGCGGAATTGTGCGCTGGCGCACATCCTTTACTCGATCTGCCCATCAGAGTGTCCCTTACCTGATGAGGTTTGAAGCCCCAGATCCTGTGATCGTTGTGGAGCCAGTCTTCAAAAGATAACAGCCGTGACCTTCTTGACTCTGTTCTATTTATGTTCTATTTAAGTTCTAGTTTTGATCCGGAGCGATGCAGGATGTCTCCCGCCTACTCTCAGACTTCGCCTTTTGGCCTTCGACCCCATGACGATAAATATCATCGAGACCGGGGAGACAAGGGAGGCGAGCTGACCTCTCTTGCCCGTACGCAAACTTTGCGGGATCGTTTCTTTTCCTGGCGAGGTTTATCCGGCCGGAGTTATGTTTGTTCCATTTTTAAAGCTGGGGAGGAGGCGTTTGTGGCCGACATCACGCTCGGTGTGGCGATTGGGGTCATACGTAGTGGCGTAGATATCCGCGCGGGCTTTGTAACCCAGTTAGGGCAATATGATAACTGTGCGCAATTATGCACAGTTGGACGTGAGTTGGGTGTTAATGAGTGGCATGTTCATTTTAGTAACTCAAATGGCGTTTTCGAAGATTTGACGGGCTCGTTACTGAGTTAATCAAAGTGAACTTTGTAGCGTTGAGTTGTGATTTTTGTAACGAGTGTTTCGGCCGGGGTTATCCCCGGCCTATTTTTTTTGCATGTTGGCGCTGAGAGTGTTGACGGATGCGTTACAGTCAAGATGGCGAACAACTTCTGCAAGCTGGGCGTCATGAATATTAAGGCGGAGTAAATGTTCGTATGTATTGCGCACATAAGCTGAATTATCGCCATTAACCCCTGCGCCTTTCAAAATGAGCTGCGTCATCTCTGTAATTGAAAGAGGCCCGGCATATTGATTGTGTTGACGGTCAACAACGTAAGCGATGGCGCGTTTGCGTGAACCGTCATTCAAACGCAATGTAACAAATTTTTCGAGATAGACAGATGTAACCAACTCTCTTTCTCTAAGATAAGCAATTGTCTTTTCGCGTTTTGAGGGTGCAATCCGAAACACCACGCCTTGGCAAGAACCGCCATGATCCAAACCTAGTACTAATCCAGGACTTTGCGGCGTTCCGCGATGAACATGAGAATAGATGCAAAGCGCTCGATGGTAGCCGTGAACCCAGGCGCGAGAGCAGTCGATAAAGTCAAAACCCGGCCGCCACATGAGGGAGCCGTAACCAAAAACCCATAATTCTTCAGTGTCGTCATCAAGCAATTGCGTCGCTCATTAATTTATTATCCCCGCGAAAGCGGGTTAGCTGGACGATTCGTGTTTTTATAAGTCACTCGGGAAGAGTGATAAGCAAAATTATTGCCGGGGAAGGTCAAATTAGTCTCCTTCCAGCCTGTTTTGTCGTCAAATAATTTATCCAAGATGGTTTTGCGGCGATTTTGCTCATGATGCCCACAACATATTGAGAGAGTTTTCTTGCATTCCCCTTTGATTTGTGGCGCTCTTTGCCCCCATGAAATTCGAACGTCTGCGCCTACTGGGCTTTAAAAGTTTTTGTGAGCCGACAGAGCTCTTAATCCAGCCAGGACTGACGGGCGTTGTCGGCCCTAACGGGTGTGGCAAGTCGAATCTCATTGAGGCCCTCCGCTGGGTCATGGGCGAGAATTCATACAAAAACATGCGGGCATCCGCGATGGATGACGTGATTTTCTCCGGTGGCGGCTCCAGAACGGCGCGTAATTTTGCTGAAGTTGGGCTAATTTTAGATAATTCTGATCGGTCAGCTCCTGCAGCTTTCAATGATGCTGACACAATTGAGGTTACGCGCCGCATTGAGCGTGAGCAGGGATCTGACTATCGGATAAATGGCAAGGAGGTTAGAGCACGAGATGTGCAGCTCCTTTTTGCCGATGCAGCGACTGGATCACGATCGCCTTCGCTCGTGCGTCAAGGTCAAATTGGGGAGATTATATCTGCAAAGCCTCAGGCTCGGCGGCGCATTCTGGAGGATGCCGCCGGAATAGCTGGATTGCACTCACGCCGCCATGAAGCTGAATTGCGGCTCAATGCCGCCTCTGAAAATCTAACGCGTCTCGAAGATGTGTTGAAGCAAGTTGAGGGTCAGTCAGATAGTTTAAGACGACAAGCTCGACAGGCAGAGCGGTTTCGAAATCTTGCAGCACAAATCCGTCAAAATGAAGCAATGGTTGCGCTGGTTTCGCATCAAATTGCAACAAATCAATTGCATGAGACTGCTCAGAAATTAGAGCTGGATCTCAAATCTGTTCAAGAGCGTACTTTGGAGCAGGCAGAAGCTGCGAAGCTACAAGCTATTGCAGCGCATGAATTGCCGCCTTTGCGAGAGCGAGAAGCAGAGGCTGGCGCGGCCGTTCACCGATTAGTCGTCGCGCGTCAAACGCTTGAGGCTGACGAGCAACGCGCAAAAGATCGCATCAATGAATTGCTGCGTCACATTGACCAATTTTCGCGTGATCTCGAAAGAGAACGTGCTTTGATTGAAGACGCTGCTGAGGTTACCTCCAGGCTTGAGGCAGAGCGTGCAGAATTACTCAGCGCTGATGTCGACGAAACGACGAGAGAGACTGAAGCGCGGGGGCGTCTTGATGAAATTGAAACGAAGCTTGCGGCTACAGAAGCAGCTTTGAATGACGCTCAAGAGCAACTTGCGGGCGTAAATGCCCGACGATTATCCTTGGATTCTGCTTTGCGGGATGAGTCTCAACGTGTTGCGCGTTTTGAGGCAGAGCTTACGCGGTTAGATACGGAATTTGCGTTGATCGCTGGGCAGGGCGGAGGCGCCGCAGAGGTCGCCCGTCTAGCAGAGATCTTTGCGGCAGCCGCAGATCAGGCAAACATAGCAGAAGCAAGCGCTCGGATTGCTGAAGAAGAGCAAGCGCACGCTCGGGAGTCTGAGGCTTCCTTGCGTCAGCCCATGGAGCAAGCCGCTCTTCGGGCTCAGCGGCTCGAAACTGAAGTAAGAACGCTGGAAAATTTACTACACTCTGGCGCGGGCGGCCTGTGGGCTCCTATTGTTGAGAGCGTGAGCGTATCAAAGGGCTATGAAACCGCGCTTGGCGCTGCGTTGGGGGATGATCTTGATGCATCAGCGGATGATTCTGCCCCTGCGCATTGGGCTTTAACCTCGTCAGCAGGAGATCCCTCGCTTCCACCTGGGGTTCGCGCATTATCAGAGTTAGTTGAGGCTCCGCCTGCATTAATGCGTCGACTCTCGCAAATTGGCATCGTCCTTCGCAGTGAAGGCGAAAATCTGCGAAAACTTTTACGCCCTGGACAGAGATTGGTTTCTAAGGAGGGCGATCTTTGGCGGTGGGATGGATTTACGCAAGCATCAGAGGCGCCTTCAGCGGCAGCGCGACGTCTTGTTGAGAAAAATCGTCTCAATGACTTGCGTCAAGAAGCAAAAATAGCGCGTGAACAAGCCGATTTGCTGACACAAGAACGCGAGACCGCTCAAACGGCCGCACGGCTTGCAGCGCAGGCAGATCATCAAGCGCGCGAAAATTTAAGACGCATTCGTATTGAACTTGAAGAAACACGGGAGCGCTATGCGACGGCGGAGAGGCGTCAGGCGCAGATTGGTCAGCGTTTATCCGCGTTGGAAGAGGCTAAAGCGCAGACGCTTACTAACCGCGATGAGGCGACGCACAAACGCGCTGAGTTGATTGCCTCGATCGATCAACTTGAAGAACCTGCTTCGCTAATTGGGCATCTTGAAGGACTACGTGCGCAGGCTATGGTTGAGCGTGCTCAAGCAAGCGAGGCTCGAGCAGCTTTAGCCGCCTTGCGGCATGAAGTAACGGCGCGACAAGCTCGCATTGTGGCGATTGTCCGAGAAATCACCTCATGGGTTGAGAGGCGAGATCGCGCTCAAGATCGTCTCGGTGAGCTTGAGGAGCGTCTTGAGTCAGCGCGTGATGAACAATCAGGCCTTTCGCAAGCACCGGATACATTTATGCAGCAGCATCGCGCTCTGTTGAATGCGCTTGAAGAAGCAGAGATTGCTCGACGAGAAGCGACGGATGCTCGAACCGCAGCAGAAAATCGACTGACAGAAGCGGATCGGGCGGCGCGGGTAGCGCTTGAGGCGATGAGTGTAGCGCGTGAAGAAAAAGCGCGCAGCGAGGCGCAATTGGAGGCGGCGCGGCAACGGGCCTTAGATATTGCGCATGCTATAACTCAGGATCTAGAAACAAACTTAGAAGATCTTGCTGAGCTTGCAGGCCTCAAAGATGGGGATATTTTGCCGGATATTGCGACGGTCGAAGGGCGTCTTGAGGGATTACGATCAGATCGAGAGCGTCTCGGCGCGGTAAATTTGCGCGCCGAGGAAGAGCTCAACGAGATTGAAACGCAACGTGATAAGATGATCGCCGAGAGGGATGATTTGTCTGAAGCGATCAAAAAACTACGGGCTGCTATTGCAAGCTTGAACAAAGAAGGTCGGGAGCGATTGCTTGTTGCATTTGATAAAGTCAATATGCACTTCAAAGAGCTCTTTACCTTGCTTTTTGGCGGTGGTTCAGCAGAATTGCAGTTGGTTGAAAGCGAAGATCCACTAGAGGCGGGTCTCGATATTCTAGCTCGACCGCCAGGCAAAAAGCCTCAAACAATGACTTTATTGTCGGGCGGTGAGCAAGCTTTGACTGCAATGTCCTTGATCTTTGCCGTGTTTCTTACAAATCCCTCGCCCATTTGCGTGCTTGACGAGGTCGATGCGCCTTTGGATGATTCAAATGTCGAGCGTTTTTGTGATCTTCTTGATGAAATGCGAAACAAGACGGATACGCGCTTTGTTACAATCACGCACAATCCCATAACTATGGCGCGTATGGATCGCTTGTTTGGCGTGACTCAGGCTGAAAGGGGCGTTTCTGACCTAGTTTCTGTGGATTTAGCCCAAGCTGAAAAATTTGCCTTAGCAAGTTGATTGAAGTGACGTCAGTCGGCCTCCAGCACCCTAAGCCGGGCCTGTCTTCATATTGTTTTTGCATGCTGCGGGTGCGAGCAGGGCTCGTGACGCAAAGCTGGAGTTGGGCTATATATTATTAAAATTCAACAAGTTATGAGATTATCGCTCTGCCTTGACTTCATGGGGCGCCAAACATATGTTGCCCTCGGCCTGGTAGGACTTGGCGGTGACGCCGATGGGTGTTGAATTAGCTTCTTCAGGCCAATTTGTTCGCCTCTTTTCCGGCTATCGCCGTTATCCCCATTTTCACGATTACATGCGTGAGCGAGGTTGATGATGACGGAGGGTGACGGGAGAAGCTTAGATCAGGCAGCGCTGCAGGAGCGGCTTGATCAGTTAAACGCTGCAATTCGCAGGGCAGATGAAGAAAAGTTTGCTGCCGAGTCGCTGACCCCTGAGCGCAAGGGATTTTCTCGCTCGATGCGTGTGGGGCTTAATGCGGTCTCAGAGTTTATGGGCGCGATCTTAGTAACCGCCTTTGTTGGCTGGCAGGCGGACAAATGGCTCGGCACCCAACCGTGGCTCTTGGTCTTTTTGATGGGCTTAGGCGTTGCGGCAGGTTTTTATAATGTGTATCGCGTTGCGAAGCCGAAAGGCGCGTTAGGCGGTAAGACCCTCGATCGTGATGCTTAATGCGTCAAGGCGGGGCTGAGATGAAAAAGGTCTAAAAATAGCAATGACACCGGAAGAAACCGTTTCTGCTCCAAATCCAATTGAGCAATTTGAACTGCACCGGATTTTTCCGCTTGAAATAAGCGGTATTGAGACTTCATTCACTAATGCCTCTCTTTATATGCTTTTGGCCGCTCTGGGCGTAGTTGGATTAATGGTGGCGGCGACCTCACGTCAGTCTGTTGTGCCTGGACGTATGCAGGCCTTGGCGGAAATGCTGTATGAGTTTGTCGCTAACATGGTGCGTCAAACGGCCGGCAAGGAAGGCATGAAATTTTTTCCTTTCGTGTTTTCGCTTTTCTCATTCATCCTGATCGCAAACCTTATTGGCTTGGTGCCGTATAGTTATTCAGTAACCAGCCAAATTATCGTTACCTTTGCTTTCGCCGCGTTAGTGATTACGCTCGTTGTCGCCTATGGCGTTTATCGCAATGGCTTTGGATTTCTCAGGCTTTTCGTTCCGCATGGCGTTCCTTTGCCAGTGCTTATTGTTCTCGTGCCTATTGAGATTATCTCTTTTTTGTCGAGGCCAGTTTCTTTGTCGGTTCGACTATTTGCGAATATTCTCGCAGGCCATATTACCCTGGCGGTATTTGGCGGCTTTGTGATGATGTTGTTAGCCTCGGGCGGATGGTCCTTACTCGCTCCAGTGCCGCTATTAGCCATCGTCGCTTTATACGCGCTAGAGCTGCTCGTCGCCTGTCTTCAGGCGTTTGTCTTTTCTGTTCTAACCTGTGTCTATCTCAATGACGCAATTCACCCTGGCCACTGATAAATACCTAACAATAAAAGCGGCCTTAATTTAAAATAGGAGAAAACTATGGCTTCGGAAATGCAATTGGTCGGCGCTGGCTTAGCGGCAATTGGCACTGGCGCAGCGGCGATTGGCGTTGGCATCATTTTTGGTAATTTTGTTAACGGCGCGCTTCGGAATCCTTCCGCAGCTGCAAGCCAATTCACCAACGCCATCATTGGCGCAGCCCTCGCCGAGGGTTTGGGTATTTTCGCCTTTTTGATTGCGATCTTGCTCTTCCTCAAGTCGTAAAGCGGCTTCAGCTTCTTATTCTTTAAGAGCTGTCGGGATTTAAACATCGTCATTCGCGCGCAGTCATTATATGCGCGCGAATTTTACCGTCCCTGTCTTATTCGAAGATCTGTGAGCGGGATTAGGATCATGAACTTAAGCATTATTTCTACCGCAACAGCTGCTGAAAACGCACAGGAGACGCACCCTGGCGTTGGCGCAGAAGGCCAAGCGCATCACGAGGGCGGCTTTCCTCCTTTCCAAACAGAAAATTTTGCGCCGCAGATTGTATGGCTCGTTGTAATTTTTGGGCTCCTTTACATCCTCATGTCTCGGCTTGCTCTGCCGCGTGTTGGTGGAATACTTGAGCGTCGTTCTGAAAAAATAGCGTCCGACCTTGAAGCGTCTCGCGACATGCAGACAAAAGCTCAAGCCGCAGCTGTAGCAAACAACGAGACTATTCGGCTCCGTCGAGAAGAGGCGCAGGCGATAGGCCGTGAAGCTCAACAGAACACCGCTACAGAAACACTATCTCGAAGATCCCAAGCAGAGACGGAGGCTTCAGAGAAAATTCGCGCTGCCGAGGGGCGCATAGCGGATGCAAAGATGCGAGCGCTGGCTAATGTGGAGCAGATTGCGATTGAAGCAGCTGGATCTATCGTCGAGAAGCTAACGGGATCTAAAGTGGATAAAGATCGCTTGTCTGCAGAATTTCGTAATGTAAAATCTAGTTAAGGGGACGGCGTCAATGCATTTCGATGCTGAATTTTATGTTGCTATTGGGTTTGCCATCTTTTTAGCCGTGTTATTTTGGGTTGGTGCGCATTCGAAATTAACGACATTAATAGATGCTCGTATAAATCGAATTAAGCATGAATTGGCTGAAGCTGAGCGGTTACGAGTTGAGGCTCAGAGCCTGCTGGATTCTTTTGAGAATAAGCGTGCAGAGGCTGAAGCGGAAGCCAAAGCCATCGTCGCGCAAGCGAAGGAAGAGGCGGAATTGGTCGCTCAAGAAGGTCGTCGACGCCTTGACGAATTCATGGCCCGCAATGTCAAACAAGTTGAGCAGAAAATTGCTCAAGCTGAAGCGCAGGCTACAGCAGAAGTCCGCGCGGCGGCGGCTGATGCAGCGGTTAAGATTGCTGAAGGCATCCTAAGCAAAGGCGTAGGCGGCCATGATTTTATTACGGCGGGGATCGATCAGATCAAAGCTTTGGGACATTAATTAAGCGCTTCTCACTGAGGCGCGGTAAATTTCATATTGAGAGAGTCAACCCTCAGGTTGGCTCTTTTTCTTTTTCCCTACAGGTCTCGCGGGCGATGCGGAACCGCCCTGACTGAAGCCGACAAGAATTTCGTAATCTTCATGTGCGCGTTTGCTCACAAGGGGAACGGATATGGGATCTGCCAATAAACGATAGTCCCCCCGCGTTCCGCCTGGTGCAACGCTTGCTGACACCTGATAGCTCTTACTCGATACGAGCGAGTAATCTTTTAAACGTCGAAGCGCAACGGTAATTGTTGCCGTAAAGCTCCCCGGAGCGCCGGCCGGACCAAGCACGACACCGCCCTCAATGCCGAGTTTGATAGATACATTTTCGCCTTCTATCAAACATTCGCGGGCGGTTTGATCGATAGAGAGTTGATAGCGCACGCTGGAGGCGTCTGCATCTTGCGGCATCCGGATCATTGAAGCCCCATTATCAATAAAGACAACGGGGCAGTCTTGAGTGATATTCGAAGTAGATGGGCTATCGCCAAATAATTTTGGCATTTCCAGCGCGTAGGCTTTAGTGACGTTGCCTAATATGCAGATGAACAAAATTCCTGCTCGGCGACTGACGCTGTTCATGCTTCTAAATGTCCCTCAACTTGACGTTCACTCAAGGTAGTTTCGCGTAAGCCTCTTTAAACCCTTGCAAGGTTAAGGGCAGACCGATGCCTTCATCAGGAGTTTGGTGGAGGATAAAAGTTGCTGTTTTGCCATTTTTCAACTGATCTATTAATTTTTCATCCATCGATACTTCCGCCACGCAGCCGGAAGAGAGACATTTCACAAAACCTGCTCGGCCTATGTCCGTGTCATCAATTTTAAGACCCAGACCATTGGGCAGCAATACGCCTAAAGGCGCGATGACGCGTAGAAGGCGGCTTTTGCCGTCACTAGTCTTAAGCACAATGACAACAAGATTAATGTTTGATTTGTCGTCTGCAACGACGCTTTGGATTAGGGCGCATTGTTCACTAGCTGCCCCTGCGGGTTTCTCACAGCGTATTTCCCAGTCGCCAAATTTAGATTTTACAACACCCTGAGCATAGCCGTTCCCAGCGGTAAAAAAGGCGAAAGAGAGCAGAAATAGGCCCAGACAAATTCCCGCGACCTGTTGTCGCAATGGCGGTGTTTTTTTCGCGTCGCGAAAAGGCGTCATGTTGGCTCCGAGGGCGTTTAGCCTAATGCAGCGATCTATCCTGGAAAAGCCAGGCGATTTCATGACCGCAGGTAATCCCGGGGGAATTTTCTGCCTAGCAAACCACCTTGATCTGTCAAGGTTAGCTGGATTTGAAGTTTTCCTCGGCTGATAATCTTTCCCTCTCACTACTTTACCTGTATAAATATTGCGCTGCAGCAATTGCGTGGTGGGCGCGATTGTGGTTGAACCAGCCGCAATCACGCGAGCAAGTTCTATTTAGAATTTCTCGGCGTGAAAATTGCGTCGGAATTACCGAGACTCAGACCTGTTTAATTGGTGCGAAAGGCGATCTTCATGTCTACGGACACTCGTCAGTTGTTTAGCCGCGGAGCGAGCCTGATGGCGTTGGCTTTACCGCTTATTTTATCGGCTGGCTTGGCGCTGGCTCAGGTTGAGGGTCAGCCTGCCCCAGGAGGCGTAGGACTGCCCGCGACTGTAACAGACGTCGGACATGATACGCAGTTTTTTTACAATGGCATCTTATTGCCTGTAATTACTTTTATTGCGATTTCCGTATTAGGTCTCTTGTTGTATGTAAGTTGGCGCTTTAACGAAAACGCTAACCCTGTGCCCTCAAAGCTCACCCATCACACCGGACTAGAAATAGTTTGGACCTTAGTGCCTATACTCATCCTTGTCTTCATCTCCGTGCCGTCATTCAGGTTATTAACAAAGCAAGTAGAGATTCCTGAGGCTAAAGTGACGATCAAAGTTACGGGTAACCAGTGGTACTGGTCATATAAATATCCCGAAGATCAAGGCGGCGGTTTTGGATTTGATCAGCTCATGAAGGCAGACGCTGATTTGGAGCCGGGCGACGTAAGGTTGTTATCGGTGGATAATGAAGCGGTTGTGCCAGTAAATGAAGTAGTGAAATTACAAATCACCGCTGCAGATGTCATCCATTCTTTTGTAATACCCGCTTTTAGCATTCGTATGGATGCTGTGCCGGGAAGATTGAATGAGACTTGGTTTAGGGCTGAGAAAGAGGGTGTCTATTATGGGCAATGCTCGAAAATATGTGGCAAAGATCATGCCTTTATGCCTTCCGCCATTCGAGTAGTAAGTCGCGAAAAATATGAGGAATGGCTTGCGGAAGCAAAGAAGAAATATGCTGTTGCTGAGACGCCGGTTAAGCTAGCTGCGAGCGAAGCAGTCCGCTAACCTGAAAATAAAAACCTGATAGGATTTCGAGGAACAAGAAGATGGCGAGTTCAACTGCCGGAGCGCATGATCATCCCAAAGGATTGCGTCGCTTTCTCTTTTCGACAAACCATAAAGATATCGGCACGCTTTATCTGATCCTTGCGGTGGTTGGCGGGCTGGTTGGCATGCTGATGTCTGTCGCAATTCGCGCAGAACTGATGCACCCTGGCATATCTGTGTTTCCAGGGCTTGCGCAGATGCTTTACGGCGCTGACCCATCCATGGCTACGGATGCGGGTAAAAATCTTTATAATGTTTTCATCACAGCGCATGGCGTACTGATGATCTTTTTTATGGTCATGCCAGCTCTGATGGGCGGATTCGCAAACTGGTTTGTGCCAATTATGATTGGCGCGCCTGATATGGCCTTCCCTCGATTAAACAATATTTCGTTCTGGTTTCTAGCGGTTTCGTTGATCCTTCTTGTCATGTCGATGTTTGTAGAAGGCGCGCCAGGAATGATGGGTTTTGGCGGGGGATGGGTATTTTATCCGCCTTTATCTTCCAATATTGGCCACCCAGGGCCTGCGATGGATTTTGTTATTCTTTCGCTGCATCTGGCTGGAGCGTCATCGATCCTTGGATCCATCAATTTTATCACAACTATTTTTAACATGCGCGCTCCTGGCATGACGCTGCACAAGATGCCGCTTTTTGCATGGGCGATGTTAGTCACAGCCTTCCTTTTGGTGTTGACCTTGCCCGTACTGGCTGGCGCGATCACAATGCTGCTGACGGACCGTAATTTTGGTACAATGTTCTACGATCCGGCTGGTGGCGGCGATCCCTTGCTCTTCCAGCATCTATTCTGGTTTTTTGGTCATCCAGAAGTGTATGTACTAATCCTGCCTGCGTTTGGGTTGATCAGCCATATTGTTTCAACTTTTTCCAAGAAACCTGTGTTTGGTTATCTTGGAATGGCTTATGCCATGGTCTGCATCGGTTTTCTTGGCTGTATCGTGTGGGCGCATCACATGTATACGGTCGGTCTCTCATTGAATGCCCAGCGTTACTTTGTTTTCGCGACTATGGTTATTGCGGTGCCAACGGGAATTAAAATTTTCTCATGGATTGCAACGATGTGGGGTGGATCCATCTCTTTCCGCGCCCCAATGATTTGGGCTATTGGGTTCATTTTTGTGTTCACCATGGGAGGCGTAACTGGAGTCGTGCTCGCTAATGCAAGTGTCGATCGACAACTCCATGAGACCTATTATGTAGTCGCGCATTTCCACTACACTATGTCGCTTGGCGCTGTTTTTGGGGTCTTTGCGGGGTTCTATTATTGGTTCCCAAAAATGACTGGCTATCTTTATAATGAGACGCTTTCCAAGCTGCATTTCTTAGTTTTGTTTGTGGGCGTAAATCTGACATTCTTCCCCCAACACTTCTTGGGACTTGCTGGAATGCCACGCCGCTACATTGATTACCCAGATGCTTTTTCGTCTTGGAATTATTTGTCTTCGCTTGGGGCCTTTATTGGCGCTTTCAGCATGCTTGTATTCTTTTATACGATCATAGAGGCATTCATGAAAAAGCGTTACGCGGGCTATAATCCATGGGGTTCTGGTGCAACGACATTAGAATGGACCTTGCCTTCTCCACCGCCATTTCATCAGTTCGAAACTTTGCCGCGAATTACAGGCGCTGAACATCAGTAAGAGAGGTTTCAGCGCGCATTGTGCGCGCTGAAGTTTTTTGTCCTTAAGATAAAAGGCAGCAAGCTCTTTCCTCTTAGCGCAGATTAACAAGGTCAGGCGAGCAACGATGAGCGATGCATCCTACTTTGATGAAAGCACAACCCCCAAGCTCCCGGTTGCGGCGCCATTAGATTTTATCGCACTTCTCAAGCCGCGGGTGATGTCACTCGTTGTGTTCACAGCGCTTGCCGGATTTTTATTGGCGCCAACTCTCCCGCATCCGCTAATCGTTTTTGCTTCGCTGTTTGCTATTGCCGTGGGAGCTGGCGCGTCCGGCGCTCTTAATATGTGGTATGACGCCGATATTGATACGGTAATGCGGCGCACGCGCTTGCGCCCAATTCCAGCAGGCCGCATTGATGCTGATGCGGCGTTGGCTTTTGGCGTTGTTTTGTCGATTCTTTCTGTTTTTACCTTAGGTTTCGTATCTAATTGGCTGGCCGCTGCGCTACTTGCTTTCACAATATTCTTTTATGTCGTTATTTATACGATGTGGCTGAAGCGCTTAACGCCTCTCAATATCGTTATTGGCGGCGCGGCAGGCGCCTTGCCCCCTATCGTTGGTTACTCTGCCGCTACTGGCGACGTCAGCATGGCGAGTCTCATGTTGTTTGCGATTATCTTCATTTGGACGCCACCACATTTTTGGTCGCTGGCAATTTTGAAGATGGATGAATATGGCAGTGTTAGCCTGCCAATGCTGCCGAATGTTTCTGGCTTACGGCGAACGCGTCTTGAGATCCTAATCTATTGTCTTATTCTTGCCCCTATCGGCGCTGGTCCGTGGCTTCTGGGCTTTGCCTCATGGCTTTATGGCGTCACTGCAGTTGGTCTGGGTTTAGGACTTTTATATCTGGCCGGGCAACTTTTTTTCGCGCAAGATAATGCAACAATCGGACAGGCCGCTCGTCGAATGTTCGCCTTTTCTATCCTCTATCTTTTTACGCTCTTTCTCATGCTTACGATTGAACGAGTCCTGAGCTTTATGGGTCTCTTTTGATGATTATGAATGGATGTGAACGCGATGAGCGATAAAGATCCTAAAGATGAAGAGCTGTCTTCGCGGCAAGGGATTGTTCTAACGCCCGAACAAGTGAGAGGCCGGCGCGCGCGTAATATCGCCATTGGCCTAGGCGTTACATTTCTTGCAGTACTGTTTTACGCCGTCACGATTGTCAGGCTGGGTGGCGCTGTGGCTAATCGCTCGATATGAGATTCTAATGCGCGGACTGCCTCCTTCTCTCAATAAGCAAGGCCAAATTGCATTAGCCTTACTTTTTGGCTCTGTATGCATGTTGATCTTATCCTTTGCGTCAGTCCCGCTTTATCGTGCGTTTTGTGCGGCAACAGGCTTTGGTGGAACGCCGCAGAAATCACAAACACTGGCTAAAACAACTCCGGGCGTGCGTGTTTTGACAGTGCGATTTGATGCTAATGTCTCTAAAGATTTACAATGGCGTTTTGAGCCAGAAATATCGAAAATATCTCTCCGGACTGGAGAAACAACGACAATTTATTTTAAAGTTGCTAATTTAACAGACAAGCAAACAAGCGGGCAGGCTGCCTATAATGTCAGCCCAGACCTTGCAGGTGCGTATTTTGTAAAGATCGCTTGTTTTTGTTTTGAAGAAAAGCGCCTGGCGCCTAAAGAAGAAGCTGAGTGGCCGGTGGTTTTCTACCTTGACCCTGCCCTTGAGTCTGAAGAAGGAATGGAGCGAGTAGAGGAAATCACCTTGTCCTACTCCTTTTTTCCTACAAAGACGTCGCCTAAATCCAAAACAAGCGATGTGAAAGCGGAAAAAGAAAAGTCCTGATGACGCGCCGTATCATGTGGCGGCGGATGAAAACTTGAATAGGCCGGTAGGCTGAAGTTAATGATGAGGAAGAGACGATATGGCTGACGGACACGCAAAACCCAACCATGAATACCATTTGGTTGACCCAAGCCCATGGCCAATCGTGGGAGCGTTTTCAGCGCTCATAATGGCGATAGGCGCGATCATGTGGATGGCGCAACATAAGGGCTCGCCTATTTATGGGTTGCCCTATGGGGGAAGTATTTTCTTCATTGGTTTTGGGGCTGTTCTGGCTGTTATGTATGTGTGGTGGCGGGATGTCGTCAGAGAAGCGCAATATCAGGGTCATCACTCGCCGGTTGTGCAGCTACATCATCGCTATGGAATGATTCTTTTCATTCTATCTGAAGTCATGTTTTTTGTGGCTTGGTTTTGGGCGTTCTTTAATTCCTCTATTTTCCCAGACGATATTTACCAAGTTACTCGAACGGAGTTATTCCAGGGTGTTTGGCCGCCTAAGGGAATAGAAGTTCTTAGTCCATGGAAGCTTCCTTTACTTAACACGCTCTTGTTGTTGACATCGGGAGCAACCTTGACTTGGGCGCATCACGGATTGCTCCATAATGATCGCAACGTTTTGAAGAAGGGATTAATAGCAACAATTACATTGGGATTAATTTTTACTTGCGTACAGGGCTATGAATATGCTCATGCGCCGTTTGCGTTCTCGTTTGATCCCGCGCATCCAGCCGCTACAAATTATGGCTCAACATTTTTTATGGCTACAGGTTTTCATGGTTTCCATGTTATCGTCGGAACCTTGTTTTTGATTGTATGCTTGTTTCGTGTAATGAAGGGACACTTTACGCCAGAGCATCATCTAGGATTTGAATTTGCTGCTTGGTACTGGCATTTCGTTGACGTTGTTTGGTTGTTCCTCTTCTGTTGTATCTATGTTTGGGGTAATTGGGGTGGAATGATGGAATAAGCTTTTTAGCTTATTTTTCGAAACAAAACGGTCGCGATGAAGTCGTGACCGTTTTTTATGAGGGCGGCTAATGTCTGAGGAACATGTTTATCCGCCAGCGGAACTCTACCTCGATGGCTTGCGAGGTAAATGCCCAAGGTGTCATCAAGGCCGCATGATTCAGGGTTTGCTCGCTATTGCGCCTAACTGCGATGTCTGCGGATTAGACTTCTCCTTTGCCGATACTGGAGACGGTCCAGCAATTTTCGTCATGACAATCGCCGGTTTTATTGTTGTCGGGGCCGCTTGGTATATTGAGGTTGTATATACACCGCCTTATTGGGTTCATGCGGCAATCTTAGCGCCCTTATCTATAATCGTTTGTGTTGGATTATTGCGTCCCGCAAAGGGGCTTCTTATTGCTTTGCAATATTTCAACAAGGCTGAAGAAGGTCGTCGAGAACAATGAGTCGGGGCGCTCGGGCGCTTTTTTTTCCAGCACTTGCTGCAGCGCTCACCTTTTCTTTTTTGATTCATTTAGGCCTGTGGCAATTGCGTCGGTTAGATGAGAAAGAGGCGCTTATTGCGCGCGTTCAGACTCGCATCTCCTTACCAGCGCAAGAGTTGCCTGCTAAAGAAGACTGGAAAAATTTAAGTGCTGCTGATTATGAATATCGGCATGTACGCGTAACCGGGCGGTTTTATCAAAGTTCTGAGGCTTTGATCTATTCTCAAGCGCCCGAGGGATTGGGCCGAGAGCCAGGTTATTTTGTATTAACTCCCTTCGATTTGGCGTCGGGTGGCGTTATCTTGATCGATAGGGGGTTCATTTCTAATCTAGACCGAATGGATGCCGCGCATAGATCTGCGCCATCTGAGCTCATTGAGCTTACAGGGCATTTGCAGGCCCCTCAAAGACGTAACATGTTCACGCCTGTCGATGAGCCGGAAAAACTAATTTGGTATACAAGAGACCCAGAATCCATTGCGAAGGCGCTTCATCTGGCCGAAGCAGCGCCTTTTATTTTTTTGCTTGATGGCTCACGAGGGTTAGGCGGCCGGGGCCTCCAACCAGTATCGATTGCGCCTAGAATTGTTAACAATCATCTTGCATATGCTTATACCTGGTTTAGCTTGGCGGCGGCTTTAATCGTCATCTTTTGTCTGTTCGCACGCGAAAGGTTGCGTCGAGAACATGAGAAAAATTAGTAGCTTCTTTGTGATTTCTTGATCAGCCAGCAAATATGTTATGAATCGGTAGGTCGTGAGAGCCTTTCGTGCTCAGTACGTTCGTAGTTAATGGAATTAAATTTGCGCTATCTATCTACTCGCGGCGAGGCTGCTCAACTTGGATTTGGTGAGGTTCTTCTCGCAGGTCTTGCTGCGGACGGAGGCTTGTATACGCCACTTGCTTATCCGCATGTTGCCCCTGATGAAATTGCAGGGCTCTCTGGCATTCCTTATGCGCATGCCGCTGCGCGTTTAATTAGTCCTTATCTTAGTGAGACGTATTCTGAAAATATTTTGCTACAGCAGGCTCAAAGCGCCTACAGTGGTTTTCGGCATCAAGCGATTGCCCCTTTAGTTCAGATTGATGACAATCTTTTTGTTTTAGAATTATTTCATGGGCCGACGCTGGCTTTCAAAGATATTGCTATGCAGTTACTTGCGCGCATGATGAATTATATTCTAGAAAAAAATAATTTGCGCGCAACCATCGTTGGGGCAACATCGGGAGATACTGGAGCGGCAGCCATAGAGGCATTTCGTAATCTTGATCGTGTTGATGTTTTTATTCTCTACCCCGATGGACGGGTTTCCGACGTCCAACGTCGGCAAATGACTACTGTATTAGATAGTAATATTCATACCATCGCCTTGAAAGGCACGTTTGATGATGCTCAAAATATTCTTAAAAGACTTTTTCGTAATGCTGCATTCCGGGAAAAGGTAAACCTTGCAGGTGTGAACTCAATTAACTGGGCGCGAGTAGTCGCTCAGATGGTCTATTACTTCACAAGTGGCGTCATATTAGGGTCGCCACACAGACATATTTCATTTTCTGTGCCCACAGGGAATTTTGGAGATGTATTGGCGGGTTATGTTGCGAAGCATATGGGTTTGCCAATTAGCCGACTCATTGTTGCAACAAATGCTAACGATATTCTCGTTCGTGCATTCGTAACAGGTCGATATGAACCCTTAGGTGTAACGCCTACACAATCTCCATCAATGGATATTCAAGTTTCGTCAAACTTTGAGCGGTTGTTATTTGATGCGTGTGGCCGAGATCATTCGGTTATTCGTTCTGCCTTCGGAGCGTTGGATCAATCGGGTTCATTTGACTTGCCGGCTGGAGCGCTTGCGTCAATTCGTCGAGAATTTGATGCCTATTCGGTGAGTGAGCTAGAGACAACAAATGAGATCCAGCGCACATATCGTGAGGCAGGCTATGTTCTTGACCCGCACACAGCAACAGGCGTACACGCTGCGCGGGCGCAGTTAAAAATTGATCCTAAAACGCCAGTTATAGCTTTGGCGACAGCTCATGCCGCTAAATTTCCAGAAGCGATTAGTCGGGCGATTGGTCTGACCCCTAAATTACCTACAAAAATAGCTGAAGGCCTTGCTGGAAAAGAGCGGTTCACATTATTGGACAATAACGAAAAAGAAATCATGAATTTTATATGTGAACGTGCGCGTGCGGTGACGGAATAAGATGGGATTATTTGGAATATTGGGTCGCAGGGGCATGCCAATTCATGGCGATGGTATTTACCTGCGGCCAGCAGAGCTTCGGGACTATACTCAGTGGTCCCAATTACGCGAGCAGAGTAGGGCATTTCTGACCCCTTGGGAGCCAGTATGGCCTAGTGATGATCTTACACAACAAAGTTTCCGATATCGTGTGAGACGCCATACGGAAGAGATGGCGCGAGATGAGGCTTATTCCTTCCTGATTTTTAGACAGCAGGATGATTTACTTGTTGGCGGATTATCCTTTGGTTATGTTCGACGGGGTGTTTCACAATCCGCTTCACTTGGTTATTGGATGGGAGCTCCTTACGCTGGAAAGGGCTACATGAAGCGGGCTGTCCACGCTGCCTGTCTATACGGATTTGATAAGCAGGGATTAAATCGAATTGATGCCGCATGTTTGCCAGCGAATGAGCCTTCGAAGCGCTTATTGGAGCGTGTTGGTTTTCGGCATGAAGGGTATGCGCGAGCTTATTTAAATATTAATGGGGATTGGCGCGATCATCTCTTATTCGGGCTATTAAGCAAAGATCTTGCTCTGTCGATCAAAGACTGATGACCTAGATTATATAATTTATTAAGTCACTCATCGTAGTCGCATGCGCAAACGTGACCATAATAAATTTTCGGCTGAAAAAATATAATCTAATTTTGAACTAGTTACTCTTGTTGCCCCTTGAGCAACGAGCCAGTCCGCAAAGGGAGCGACATTCTTTGCGGGACAAGAAAACACGCTCTCATTAGATGATTTGCTGAGTAACCTAGCTTCATGGAAGCGCTCACAATCATTGATTAGAGTGTCCGTTAATTCCATAAATGTTATGCGGACTTCTCTTGTTTTTCTTGCAACCTCTTCTGCGGCGATGCGAGAGAGAATGATGCGAGCAGACTCAAGCGCTGTATCGCTCCAGCATGCTGTCAAGGAGGCAACAAGGTTAGCCTGCGACCGCAATATAATTCCATCTTCCAGTACCTTGAGCGCATTGGCGGCAAGTGTCGCGCCGGTTGTGGTGATATCGACAATAAGATCCGCCGAGCCAGCTGCTGGGGCGCCTTCGGTTGCTCCAGAGCTTTCTACAATGCGGTAGTCGCCAACATTGTGTTGAGAAAAATAACGACGAGTTGTGTTTACGTATTTAGTCGCTACCCTTAAGCCTCGGCCATGACGCGCACGAAAGTGGCTGGCGACATCTGCAATATCGGCCATACTGCGAACATCAATCCAAGCTTGTGGAACGGCAACTACAACATTTGCAGAGCCAAATCCAAGTGGCGCAAGGAGTTCTACTTTGCTCTCTGGTTGAGGAATTTCTTCTCTAATCAAGTCCTCACCAGTTACTCCAAGATGCGCTTCCCCTCGAGAAAGCCGAGAAGTTATTTCAGATGCGGAGAGATAGGCCACCTCAACATTGTCTAATCCGCTGATTGAGCCTCGATAGTCACGAGCGCCGCGTCCCTGTGTTAGTTCTAAGCCCGCGCGAGCAAAGAATGCTGCAGCGTTTTCCTGCAAACGACCCTTTGAGGGTGAAGCGATTATTAATTTTTGCGCGTGGTTCATATCGCGCTCCCAAGACGATCAACCCAAATTGCAGCCCCAACAGCGGGTATATCCTGTGTTGCGCCAAGTGTTTGTAGTAGACGATCGTAGCGTCCGCCGCCGATAATGGGTTCTTTGATATCTGGCACGCGAGCCTCAAAGACAAAGCCTGTGTAGTAGTCGAGTTGACTGGCGAAGCTCGCTGAGAAGGTCATTTCCTCAATAATTAATTCATGAGCGGCGATGAAACCGGTGCGTGTATCAAAACTATCGAGAGTTTTAGATAAATTAAGGTTAGCTTCCCCAGCAAGGCGTCGCAAAGCCTTTGAAGCCATATCTGGAGTATCTTCAATGGCAAAAAATGCTTCTAACAGGGCTCGCTTTTCGCTTGGAACCCCCTCTCCAGATGTAAGTGTGGCTTGATCCAGGAAACGTTCAGCAATTTCTGCGGCGCTACGGCCGCCAATAGCTGTGATGCTCGCGATAGAGAGGAGATCTTCGACGAGCCGTCGGGCGTCAGCCGGGTCCACGCGGGATAGCGCGGCCCGAACGCCTGCTTGCTCAACGTTGGCGTTAATAACAGCAATTGGTTCAAAAATAGATTTAAGACTTAGACCGCGGGCGTGACCAGTAACAACCCGCCTACGCCATACGCTAGGTAGATTTAATTCATCAAGAAAAGCCGCAACTAAACTCGCGTCGCCAATTCGTACTTTTAGATCTTTTGCGCCAGTTGCTTTGGCAGATTCAAGCGCGACAGTCAGGATTTCAGCGTCAGCGGCCTCACGGTCCAGTCGCCCAAAGCTTTCAATGCCTGCTTGAATGAACTCCCCCTCTTTTAAAGACGAGTTTTCAGGAGCTCGGAATATTGAGCCGCCATATGAATATGCAGCCGCCTTAGGAGCGCGTTGTGCTAGATATTCAAGACAAATCGGGATTGTATACTCTGGGCGTAGACAAAGCTCTGCTCCTGAGGGATCGTTGGTTAAATAAAGCCTGCCTCTGAAGTTCTCTCCCGAGCGATCTAAAAAGACGCTTGCGGGTTGAAGCAATTTAGGTTCCCGTCGCCCGTAACCAGTCTTCTCGAAATGATCAAGAAGTGTGCTTAGTTTGCGGCTAGCCGGCGATCTCGCCTCAGTCACAGATCCATCCTCAGTAGAAGTTTCAAGGTTTTTAGCAGCTGTTACGCGCCCGCGCATCCGCTTCTTTCCAGCAAGGTGAACGAATAGCTCTAGATTAGAAATCTTGGAGACAGACGAATCTGTC
>Ga0214919_10003367_pt1 | contig 24224 bp, 21 predicted proteins | sample LL1503_MetaG_FD_177994 | JGI IMG/M metagenome (GOLD analysis project Ga0214919, IMG submission 177994) | Freshwater microbial communities from Lake Lanier, Atlanta, Georgia, United States - LL-1503 | ecosystem: Environmental > Aquatic > Freshwater > Lake | place: USA: Georgia | collected... | reverse complement strand
TCGCTGATGCCGCGCAGCTTGCCGTAGTTGTACAAGCTGGGGCCCAGGGTGCCGTAGGAGATTTCTTTTTTGTCGATCTGGTGGCAGTTGTAGCAATTGCCGCCATTGGCCTGCTGGGCGTCGTCGGTCCAGGTCAGGCCGCGCCCGCTCTGGGCTATTTTTTCGCCCTCGCGCCAGTCGCCTATGAATTTGCCATCCGACGGCCATTTAATGGTCTTGAGGTTGGCCGCCTCGATGCTGGTGCGCAGGGCGTCGGCGATTGGCTTGCCCGCCACGTCGGCAGCGCTGCATTCGCGGTTGGCATCGTCCTGGTTCAGCCGGTCGACTTTGACCAGCGCCTCGTCACGAAACGAAGCCTTCAGAATGTTGGCGGTGAGTTTGTCGAGCTCAGCGCCGGACGGGGCAGATGCGCAGGCGCTCAACATCAGGCAAGCGGTTGCGGCGGCGTAAGCAAAGGCGTTTTGCATGGTGGGCTCTCCTTAGCGTTTGATGGCTGGGGCGACCGACTCGCCACCTTTGCCGTTGACACCCAGGTACATGCCCAGGGCGATGGTCACGTCGCTGCCGAACAGCGGATAGGGAAAACGTTGCTGCCGGTAGCAATCGTTCAGGCGCAGCTGCATGCTCCACATCTGACCGTTGGAGACCCGGTAGGCCGGCCAGGCGCCAAAGCCGTTGCCGGCGCCCGGATTTTGGGTCAGATTGGGCAGGTCCTGCAGCCGGATGCGCTTGCCGTCCTCGCCGTGGCAGGAGGAGCAGGAAAAATCATGGGTGCCGCCACGGGCAAAAAACAGGCGTTTTCCGACTTCGTACATGGTTTTTTCTGCAACCGTGTTGTTGGGAAGATTGAACTTCATGCCACGCGACTCGGCTGAAATGTAAGTGCTCAGGGCGGTCAGGTTGTTTTGCTCGCCGCGTCCAAAAGCGGTGCTGGCGATGTCTGCGGCCTTGAAGCCTTGCAAGGTTTCCATACAGGTCAGCAAGCGCGACTCCATGTCTTGCACTTTTTGGGTGTCGGCGAAGTAGCGCGGCAATTCAACAAAAGCACCCTTGACAACCCCCGGGCCCTTGCCCAGATCGCACTTTTCGAGCGAGGCATTCTTCGGGCCGCGGGCTTGCTTCCACAGACCTTCGCCCTTGGCCTCGAACAGCTCAGACGGATTGCCATCAGCCAGCATGGCCCGGTACTCGGCAATGCCGTCAGCAGCTGTTTTTTGGGCCCACACGCCTGCGCTGGCAAGGCACAGCAGCAGGATGGGCATGAGGTGTCTGACGTGTTTCATGGTGCGTCTCCTTATTTTTGACAAAGGGCGAGTGGGCAGCGCGCCCGCGACTGGCTTGGGCTCAAGAGACCGTGGCCTCGTCGGTCCGACTCTCGCCCCGGTTGTCTTTCCAGTTGATGCTGATCTTGTCACCGGCTTTGGCTCCTTTGACGATGAACTGCAAAAACGGGTTTTTGGCTACAGCTGGGCCCCACTCGCCGGTGAGCACCGTGTTGCCATTGTGGGTGGCCGTGATGTTGGTGATATGCCAAGCCGGGATCACCTTGCCGGCGGCATCTTTGCGCTGGCCGGTTTCCATTTCGTGAGCCATCAGCACTCGAACGGTGGCGTTGCCACCTGCTGCTTGGGCACGGATACGCATCGGGTCTGCCATAGAAATCTCCTTGAGTTGAAAAAGTTAAGGGTCAGCGGAGCTTGCAAAGGGCGGGGCGGTCTAGCCGCCGCAGCCGCCCAAGGTCACCTTGATTTCTTTTTTGGCAAACAACACCCGCCCATCGGCCAGCAGTGCGACCGCATAAACATCCGACGATTGGCCCATTTTGGCGCGGGTGGTGATGTTGGCGTCGACGCTGTCGGAGACATTGAAACTGGCGATCAGCGCGCTGGGGTTTTTTTCAACCAGCAGCAGCAACTGCTTGACGCCGGCCAAGGTGGTGCTGGCGCCCACCGGAACCACCGCACCGTTCTCGGCAATGTCTGGCCCGGTGATGCTGACGTCTTTGCTCTCTGTTGGCGTGCCCAAGCCCAAGGCCTTCAGGACGTCAGTGAGATTCTTGGCCTCAAAAGCTTTTGCATTGAAGGCCAAGGCGTAGCCCGGAAACAAGCCGCTGGCTGCCAGCAATCCGGCCACAAGGGCGCTGTTACGAAGTGTCTTGCGACGGGTTTGCATGATCGTCTCCTTAAAAATAAATAAGAACAAAGGGCTCAGGGTTTGGCGGCGCCAGTGGCGAGCCAGGCGGCAATGGTTTTGGCATCGGCATCGCTAAGAGATTGGGCTGGCATCGGGATCGGCCCCCACAGCCCGGCGCCGCCCGCGCGGATCTTTGTTGCAAGATAGTCTACCTGTCCCGGGTACTTCTTGGCAATTTCGGCAAATGAAGGGCCGACGATTTTCTGCGCCACACCATGGCAGGCGGTGCAGTTGTTTTTGGTCGCCAAAGCGAGCGCGGCTTTGACATTCACGGCATTGGCGGCGCTGCCGGGTGTTTTTTCAGTCGCGGCTGCCGGGGCAGCCGGGGCAGCCAGGGCAGCCGAGACGGTCTTTGCCGCCCCGACCGAGGTGCCCGGTTTGAGCTCGGGTTGGCTGGTATCGGCGCCACGCTGTGGTCCCACCTGGCGGTTTTGTTCAGCCAGATTGCCATGCTGGTTGCGCGCAAAGTCGGGCAAGGCCGATGCCACCATGACCTCTGTGGTGCAGTTGCGCAGGCAGTTCGAGCCTGGTGTGTCTGGCTTGGCAGCGGGGCCAAACTCGCTGCCAGGCCACAGGGCGTGGGCTGCCGTCATGCCCAGGCGGTTTGGCATACGGGCTTGGACTTCGACCATGTTTTGGTCCGACAGAATGAAGCTATCGGGCAGCACATTGCCTAGGTTGAGCATGTAGGCGGTCACGGCATAAACCTCGTTGGCCGACAGTGACTTGGGTTGGTTCCAGGGCATTGCCCGGTTGATATAGTCCCACAAGGTTGACAGGGTGGCGACTTTCATCAGCGTGGTGCGGCTGGGGTAAGAGGGGTCATTCAGGCGGGCCACTCGGCCGGTGCGCACATCTTGCTCGGTGGTGCCGCCCACCAAGGGACTGAAGACCTGGTTCGATTCGCCAAAAACACCATGACAAGAGGCGCACTTGGCCTCCCAGATGTGCTGGCCCTCAGCCACCGAGCCCGAACCGGCCGGCAGCCCTTTGAAGTCGGGCCGAACATCAATATCCCAAGCGGCCACCTCTTTGGGCGTAGCAGCGCGGCCCACGCCAGGGTACTTGTCGCTGGCATCGGCCAGGCCGCCGCCCGCGCAAGCCAGCAGCAACAGCCCGAGCGTCCTGCCAAGCCGCGCAGAAAAAAGCTCAGGAAACCTGAACATTTTTAACCTCTCCATTGGCTTGCACCAGCCAAGACTGAATCGAATTGTTGTGGTAAATCGAGCGGGTGCCGCGCGCCGCCCGACTTTGTCGGTAGCTGGGCTGCGCCAAGCCGGAGTCGTCTGTGGCACGGCTTTGAATGATGGCCGGCTGGCCGTCCCACACCCAGTCCAGGTTGAAGCGGCTGAGGCACTTGCTCATCACCGGGGCTTCAAGTCGGGCGGCCCGCCAGTTACGTCCGCCGTCCACCGAAACATCAACCCGAGCCACTTTGCCCCGCCCTGACCAGGCCAGACCGGTGATGTTGTAGTAGCCCCGGTCGAGCAGCACCTGCCCGCCTGAAGGCGTGGTGACCACGCTCTTGCATTCCTGGATGCTGGTGTACTGCCGATGCAGGCCGTTGGGCATGAGGTCCATGTAGTGGATGGCCTCGTCTTTGGTGGCATAGGGCTTGTCACCGAGCTCAATGCGGCGCAAATACTTCACCCAGCTGACCCCCTGAATGCCGGGCACCACCAGGCGCAGCGGGTAGCCGTTTTCGGGGCGCAACATCTCGCCGTTTTGGCCATAGGCCACCAGCACCTCGCCGTTGAGAATCTGGCTCAGGGGAATGGTGCGGGTCATGGACGAGCCGTCTGCGCCCTCGGCCAGCACAAACCGGCCTTTTTTCAGGTCTGCGCCCGCCATCTCCAGCAAGGTGATCAGCGGCACGCCAGTGAACTCGCTGCAAGACAGCATGCCATGGCTGTACTGTGCGGTGGGAACTGCCACATTGCCCCACTCCATACCGGTGTTGGCGCCGCACTCTATGAAATGAAAGCGCGAGACGCTGGGCAGGCGCATGATCTCGTCCAGCGTGAACACCATCGGTGTTTTGAGCATGCCGGGCTCCGAGCCATTGACCATGAGCCGATGCCGCGAGGGGTCGATGTCCCACCAACCCTGGTGATGGCGCTCAAAATGCAAGCCGCTGGGGGTGACGATGCCAAACATCGACTGCAGCGGCGCAAAGGAGACCGAGGACTGGGTGGTTTGGGTCAGCCCGGGGCTTTGCCGGCGCTGCAGGTTGGCTTCATATTGCGACGGCTTGCCATAGCCCTCGCTTGCAACACCCTGTCCCAGGCCTTTGCTGTGTTCGGGTAAGGCCAGAATATTCGGGTCACCCCCGGAAGGGGGCAGCGGGTTGGCCTGGGCCAGCGCCGCAGATGCCGCAGCCCCGGAGGCAGCCGCAAAAGCATTGCGCAAAAAATCCCGCCGCCCGGCCCGGGCCTCATGCGCCACCGTTTGCAGGCCTGCACGGCCCAGAAAGTTCTCTGGAGCTCGCCTCAGGCGCCCGGGGTTCAGCCAGTGGGTGTTCAAACTAGATTCCTTTGCAGGGGCTGCGGTGTTGAGGCGTGTTAAGTCGTAATATCAGCATGTACGAATATAAAAGACTTTCTTGGTTTTTGCACTAGGGGTTTTCACTAATTAGGGAACCTGCACAGATTCACCTGATGCCGCCCGGGAATTTGTAGTAGCTGCGGTTGAGCGCTGCGGCAATCGCTGTGACTTCATCCGGGAAAAGGCGCAAGCCGAGTTCGGTGTTGCACTGCTCGACCATCCCGCGCAACATACCGGCCGTGCTGATGCGCCCCTTGGGCCGGTAAATGGCACTGCCGTCGCCGCCAACTCTTTTCTGATGGCATGCTGCACACTGATGCGTGGCGATCAACTCTTCGCCCAGCCCGATGTCGGCGCCGTCAAAAATCTTGGCGTCTTGGGCCAAGGCCGGCACGGCCCCGTGCAAGGCTGCAAGCAGCAGCAGGGCAAGCAAGCGTTTCACGGCTTGTCTTGCTCCATGAGTAAGTAGGTGTTGTAGGCGTTCATGCGGTTGGCCACGCGAAACAGCGGCAGCGACTCAAAACGGCTCCAGTCGGCGGCCTCGTAAGCGGCATCGAAGGGGTCAAGGTTTTTAGCCGCCGCACCCATGGTGGCGCGCAGATGCACCAAGTAATCTCGGGTCATTTGCATATCTTCCCGGGCTGAGGTCGACACTGGCCCATGGCCCGGCACGATGACTCGACTCTCCAGCGCAAGCAGGCGCTCCAGCGAGCCAATCCACTGCCGACTGTCGGCTTGGCCAACAAAGGGAATCCGGGCGCGAAACACCAGGTCACCCGCGATCAGCACGCTCTCTTGCGGCAGGTAAACCACCAAGTCTTCGGGTGTGTGAGCCGGCCCCATCGGCTTAATCACGATCTGCACGCCACCCAACAACAGTTCGCGCTCAGCGCCGAGCCACTCATCGGCTTCCACCAGGCGGGTGTCGGCGTTGATCCACGGCGCGAGTTGCTCGCGCGAGGCCCTCAGGCGTAGCTCAGCGGTGTCTGAGCGCAGGTAGTCTCGAGCGTCTTGGTGCGCCCATATTCGGGCCCCCAGCGCTTTGAAGGTTTGCAGCCCATAAATATGGTCGGCGTGGTAGTGGGTCACGATCACATGGCTGATGGGCTGCAGCGTGATGAGGCGTATCTCCTCGGCCAGACCTTGTGCCAAGGCAGGTGAGCCGAGGGCATCGACCACCACCACCCCTTGGCCGGTGACGATCACGGCCGCGTTGGAGATAAAGTTTTGGTTGCCGGGTGTGCCCAAGGCGGAGAGGCCTTGAACATACCAGACCGAGGGCGAAACCTGTATCAGGCCTAGGCTCGGCGCTGTTTGGGCCCAAGCCGTAGCTGCTGTACTGATGGCCGCGGCCATGGCCCAGGCCCAAACGGTGCTCATGGCCGGTTGTGTGTTGGCGGTCTGCGCTCAGGCCAGGGTATCGGCCCAGATATTTTGCGCCCAGGCCATGGCGTAAATGCCCTCGAGCTCATTTGCCGCGCCCGACACCCCACCAGCGCCTGGCACCGTGAGCATGGTTTTCTGAACTGCGTCATACCGGTGCACGCTGGCGACGTGAACGACCTCTTTGTCGCTGACAAAGCTGTAGCAGGTGTTGTTGTAGATCGGCAGGCTGTTGGGTGCCTGGCCGCTCAGCAGTGCCACCACCGCGGCCGCACAGGTCTTGCCGTGCTGATTGGCCATATGGCCAGACTTTGGCATCGCTGGTGCCGCCAGGACCGCGTCGCCCAGCACGTGGATATTTTTGGCAACCTTCGACTCATGGGTCAAAAAATCAACCTCGCACCAGCGCTTGTTGGCTGTGGCCAAGCCCGTCTTGACGGCAATATCGCCTGCCCGCATGGCCGGCAGGACATTGAGGACCGTGGCCTTCACGTCGTCACTGAATTCGAATTTCAGGGTGTTGGTGACCGCGTCGACATCGACTAGGCTGTGCTTAGGGCGGTACTCCACGATGCCCTGGTAGCGCTCGGCCCATGCCTTCTTGAAGAGTGGCCCTTTGGAAGTGACATCGTCGTTGGCGTCCAGTACCAGTACCTTGCTGCGGGGCTTGGCCTGGCTGAAATAGTGGGCCACTTGGCAGGCCCGCTCATAGGGGCCAGGGGGGCAGCGGTAGGGCGCCAGTGGAACCGTCAAAGCATAAACACCGCCATCGGGCATGGCCTCGAGTTGCCGTCGCAGGGCGAGGGTTTGCGCACCGGCTTTCCAGGCGTGCAGCACCGTGTCTTGCGCACCCGCCCTGGCCATGCCGGGCAAGGTATCCATCATCATGTCGACCCCCGGGGAGAGGATCAGGCGGTCATAAGGCAGCTCGCCGCCACTGGCCAGTTGAACGATGCGCCGGTCGGGGTCTATGCTGGTGACCAGGTCACGCAACAGGTTCACACCGTGCCGTTTGGATAAATTGTCATAGGGTGAGGTGATGTCGGCCATCGTCTTGCTGCCACCAAGCACCAGGTTGGAGATGGGGCAGGATACAAATTCAGGGTTGGGCTCAACCAGGGTCACATTGATTTGATAGTCTGACCACATCCGCACATACTTGGCGGCTGTAGCGCCGCCATAGCCGCCCCCCACCACCACCACCTTTGGCCCGCTCTGGCCGATGGCTTTGCCGGGCAGCCCCAGGGCGCCCAGGGCAGCCCCCATCGATGCAGTCTGTAAAAGTTGACGACGTTGCATGGTGCGCTCCTGTAGGGTTTATTTTTTCAATGCCGAAAAATAGTCCGCCAGCTGCTGGAGCTGCTCGTCCGAGTAGCCTTTGGCAATCTGGTGCATCACCGTCGCCGGCCGGGTGCCAGCCTTGTAGTCCAGCAACTTCTTGGCCATGTCTTCCTTGGGTGCGCCGGCCAGCGATGCCGAACTGCCAACTGCTACGCCCAGTGTGCCGTGGCAGTTGGCACAGCCGGCCGCCCAACTGCGAACCTGCAGCGCATCGGCTTGAGCCCAGCAGCTCTGGGCACCCCAAAGTACCGCAGCAACGGCGAGCAAACGTGTGGTTGAGCTCATAAAAGTGTCTCCTGTTTGAAGCTCGCCAGGCCGGCGAAGCAGATTTATCACTGATTGCTTATATTGATTTCGCGATTATTTGTCTAAAAATGGTGCGCGTAACCTAGTGAAAACCCGAAGCCTGGGCCGAGTGCTCGGCCTCAGGCTGATTCAATAGCGATTTGCGTGCACACCGCCCGGCAGAGGCTGACGACGCGCTCATTCACGATGCGGTAGTAAATTTGCACACCGTCGCGCCGCTTGCCCAACACCTGGGACTTGTACAAAGTGTTCAGGTGCTGCGACATATTGGGTTGGGTGGTGTTAATTTCTGCCAGCAATTCACCCACATTTTTTTCGCCATCGCACAGGCTGCTGATGATCTTCAGGCGCATCGGTGCCGACATCACCCGGAACACCTCTGCAGCGGTTTCAAAGACCTGGTCAGACTCTGAAAAAGAGGGTGTGACACCCCTGGTTTTAGCGCTGGGTCGGGCTGCTGAGAAGGCCTGTTTCGTCATGTTTGAATCCTAACAGCGGGCTTCAGGCACGCCGGTAGACACAGAAAACACCGTCCGGCGCTGCCGATGTGCTGTAGTGCCGGTCGAGGCGAAAAGCGCTCTCGCTGATCTGACCCTGGTGCTGCAGTGCGGCGAGTTTGTCCTTGAAGCCCAGCGACTCCCAGACTTCGAGTTTGACGGTAAAAGCAAACGGTGCGCCTGGGCGCAAAACCCGAAACAGCTCGTCCAGGCACTTCGCATCAACATGACCATGGGTAAACGTGCCGCAGCAACTCATGGCGTCCTGGCTGGCGTCGGCCAAGGGCAACGGGGCGTTGAGATCGGCCGTTAAAAACTGCCGGTAGACGCCGCGCCGGCCTGCGACCTGCATCATCTCGGGCGACACATCCAGGCCATCGATGCACTGAAAACCCTGCCCGGCCAGCGCCTGCCCGCCCAGCCCGGTGCCACAGCCAATGTCGAGTATTTGAGCCTGCCGGTCTGGCAGATGTTGGGCCAGCAAGCCGGCCACCAAGGCGGGCGACTGGTAGTTCAGGCCCTGCAGCATGGTGTTGTCGTAGGTTTCAGCCCAGTCGCGGTACAGGGCGCGCGACTCGTCATCAGTTTGCAGTGCGTAGGCCCGCACCAGCAGCGCCGCTGCTTGCGGGCTGACGCCGGGCGGAATTTTTACGGGCGTTCTCATGGGTGAAGTTTAGGCCCACCAGGCATAGACGCTATGGCCTTGCAATAGCCCAGAAATGTCTGCTCAAGGCTGGGGTTTTTGTCGGTCGCCTAAAAGGTTCATGCGGGTGAGCAATTCTTTTTCATGCTGTACCGTCAGCGCAATCGCTTGTCGGTAGGCGGTGGTATCCAGGTAGGCAATTTCTTGATCGTAACGCGCCAGCTCGGCAATGTGTCGCGCGCTATGGGTGGCCTGCCGGAATACCCCGTGCAGTGTTTGAATGATGTTGCGGTCGGTACCGCTGGGCGCGGCCAAGCCCCAGGGGGAGGTGTAAATTGCCTGCTTGAAGCCGAGTTCACGCAGGGTCGGAACATCGGGCCATTTAGCGCTGCGCTGCGCACTAAAAATGGCGAGCAAGCGCAACTTGCCCTGGCCTACCCAGGGGGCGAACCCGGTTGAATTAACCCCCGCCATCAGAGTGCCATTCAGCAGCGCCAGCATTTGGTCGGTGGTGCCTTTGTACGGAATGTGGGTATAGCTGACGCGCCGCTCCTGCATGATTTCTTCCATCGCCAGGTGGGCCGTCGTGCCAATGCCGGTCGATCCCATGAGCAGCTCGTTCGGGCGGGAGCGCGCCCAACGGAGCATGTCTTCCAGGGTGTTCCAGGGGCTGCTGCTTGGCACCAACAAGCCGAAGGTGGTGCCAGAAATTTGCAATATCGGCGTGAGATCTGCAATCGGATCCCAGGCGACTGAATACATCAATGCATACCGAAATACCGTGATCGGTAATTGGCCGATGGTGTATCCGTCCGGCGCGGCCATTTTTAGCAGCGGCGCGACCAGCGTGCCGGCCGCTCCTGGTCGGTTGATGATGTTCACGGGTTGACCGAGCCGCTCTCCCGCCTCGTCCGCTAAGATCCGAAAGGTCAAGTCGGTACCCCCGCCGGCGGGCCAAGGCACGATCAGGCTGATAGGCCGGGTTGGCCAAGCGGTGGGCTGCGCAAAAGGCGCAAGCGGCGCGGCCAAGGTCAGCAGCCCGGTTTGTAAAAGACGGCGTCGACCCGGCAGGGGATAGAGGCGAAAGCGATTTTGAGATGCCATTGAAAGTTCGGGCTCGGTTTTTTGCTTGCTAAGCCATTCCGACAGCCGCTTGCTCTGTAGGACAATTGTATTTTTAAACCTTTACTTTGAGGCGGCATGGTCAAAAAGCTGCTGCTAGCCGGTGCCAAAACAGAGCCAACCGACCGGGTCAAAAAGACCGCTGCGACTTACCCCCCTGCCAACGCTTGCGTGCCTTGTCTGCTTGCGCTCATTGGGGCAGATGTCGCCGTGAACACGCAGTTTGACAATGACCTCACGCTTTTCATGTGGTCCTCGGGCTACGGTCACGAGACGATGGCGGGGTACTTGCTGGGCCACGGTGCGGGCAAGCAAGCCAAGGACAACCGCGGTTTGACGGCGCTAGAGTTGGCACGCAGCGCTGGGCGCGCCTTGGTAATCGCGGCCTTGGCCGCGCTGGGTGTTGGTGGTGGTGTGGTGCTTGCACAGACGCTGCCAGAAGTCGTTGTTTCTGCGTCCCGGGCCGAGCAGCTTAGCTTTGATGCGCCAGCCGGGATCCAGAGTGTGGCGCGTACGCAGATTCAGTCTGGTGGGCCCCAAGTTAATTTGTCGGAGGCGCTCAAGCGGGTTCCGGGCTTAACGATCCTGGAGCGCCAAAACTACGCGCAAGACCTGCAACTCTCGATTCGCGGCTTTGGCGCCCGCTCGGCTTTTGGCATTCGCGGCATCCGACTGTTGGTAGACGGCATACCGGCCACCACGCCAGATGGTCAGGCTCAGAGCTCATCGATCAGCCTGACTTCGACCGATCGAATCGAGGTGTTGCGCGGTCCGCTGGCTCAGTTGTATGGCAATTCTGCAGGCGGTGTCATACAGTCATTCAGCAAGACCGCGCCCAAAGAAACCGCGCTGGAGTCTCAGCAATTCCTGGGCTCTTATGGATTGCGTCGGGCCAATTACCAGTTTGGCGACACCCTTGGCGCCTACGCCATCGTGGCCGACTACAGCCTCTTCAGCATCGATGGGTATCGTGATAACGCCAAGGCAGAGCGACGGCAATTTAATGCAAAGCTAAGCTTCGACCCGACTGAAGATTTGGGCGTCAGTGTTATTTTTAACCAGTTCGACATGCCTGTGGCACAAGACCCGTTGGGCTTGACGCGGGAAAATCTGATTGCTAACCCAGCCATGGCGGGTAGCGGAGCGAGCAATTATTTTGTGCGCAAGACTGTGCTGCAAAACCAGTTGGGTGCCTCTGCCAATTACCGGTTCAGTCAGCACAAATCGGTGTTGCTGCGCAGCTATTTCGGCACGCGTGACAATCTGCAGTACCAAGTGGGAACCCCTGGAGCCAACGTGAGCGGCGCCTGGACTGGACTTGCCCGAAACTACTACGGCCTGGGCCTGCAATACAACGCCAAAGAGCTTTATGGCGGTGTTCCGGTTCAATGGGTCGGTGGCTATGAGTTTGACCGGGCACGCGAGCAGCGGCAAAGCGGTGCTGCTTCCTTGGGCCAAAAATCGACGACAACGCGCAATGAGGACAACCAGTCAGAAAACAGCGATTTTTATGTGCAAGGCACAGCGCTGGTCAATGGCTCTTTATCCGCTGTTTTGGGCTTTCGTCACAGCACGGTTCGATTCACGAGCGACGATTATTACCTCAAAGACGGGCTCGATGGCTCGGGTAATAAGGCCTACAGCGCTGTCAATCCGGTCGTGGGCGTCACTTTCCACGCCACCGATGACCTGAATATTTATGCCAACTATGGTCGTGGGTTTGAGACGCCGACGCTCTCCGAGATGGCCTACAAAATCTCGACGCCGGGCAGCACGACGCCGATCGCTGAATTTAATCCCGGCTTGAACGCCTCCGTGAGTCGGCATTTTGAGCTGGGCGCCAAGTGGGTGATTGATTCGAGGGCCCGACTTGACCTGGCCCTCTACAAGATAGACACGGCTGACGAGATTGTGGTGGCAGTGAGCAGCGGTGGTCGTACAGCGTATAAAAATGCGCCGGGAACCTCAAGAATGGGCTGGGAGCTCGCCGCAACTGCGTTGTTGACGCCAACGCTGAGCACCACACTGTCAGCCTCTGGGATCGATGCGCAATACGCTGAGTCGTTCCAATCTGAGGCCTCGGGCGTGATCACCAAGGTGACTTCAGGCAACAAAATTCCTGGCATTGCTCAGACCAGCCTTTTCTCTGAGCTGGTCTGGTCCAGCCAAGCGAAAATTCCTGGTAAAACTGGCGAACCCTTGGGCGCCCGTGTCAGTGCTGAACTGTCCCACTCGGGACGCCTGTTTGCCAACGATACCAACACCGCCTCAGCCGACGGGCATACCGTTTTGAATCTGTCGGCCAGTCATCGCTGGCTATTTGGCAAGCTTGCGGTGAGTCTGTTTGGACGATTGAACAACCTGCTGGACGAAAGTTATGTCGGCTCGGTCATCGTAAATCAGAGTGCACTTCAGTTTTATGAGCCCGGACTGCCCAAAAACTGGTCCTTGGGTCTGCGCTTGAGCGCACCACTTTGAACTTCTTTTGGCGTTGAAGCGAACCCTTGCCGACCAATGCTGATGAAAAATTCCAGCCAGCCTGGCCAGCGCCGACAGTACCAAACCAGCTAGCGCGCAGCGGGCGCCTCCTGGGGCGGTGCCAGCGTGTTCAGATCAATGCCCAGGTGCTTGGAGACCATGTCTAGCGCGCCCTCGAACATGGCCCGCGCCGAGCCGGACACCGAGACCAGATGGGCATGCAGATGGCTGTCGTCTGGGCTTTGGTTCAGGCATTCCTTGCTGTACTGCTCAAAGCTGGCCAACTGGGAAATTGTTTCGGCGACATGGCGTATGCATTCGCACTGCACCTTGTTCGGAATCAGCGCAGCACGGGCCAGGGCGTCTTCGGAGTATTTGCGCATCGGAATCGTGATGCCTAGGCCGGGGTTACCGGCCGAGCCAGCGGGGTCCGCCAGCAACACAGAGCTGACCAAATCAGCCAATTCATGGTCCGACACGGGTTCTCGTCGAACCACTATGCCTGCGCGCTTCATGGCCTCTGCGGCCCGTTGTGTGCCGTAGTTGTAAATCACGATGGTCCGAGCGATCTGGTTGCGGCTGGCGATAGCCTGGATATCGGCCATAAGCACCTCGTGCAGCGTGCTGGTCTTCACCAGCAAAATTTGCGCTGGCTTCTCAAATTCGGCTTTTTTGGCGGCGTCGATGTCGGTGTGCACCTCACTCAGGGTAATCCGGTTGTGCAAAAAACTCAGGGTGAATTTGCTCGACTCAATGCGCGCTGCCAAGCCCATTCCGACCACCGCTATGGCCAAGGTTTGGGGCTGCAACTGTTGCTGGCCCGCCGCTGCAGGGGCACTGGCGTGCCGTTGCTGGAGTTCGTTGAGCTGCTTTAAATCCAGCTGAGCAATGGTGCTGATGGCATGCCCCTTGCGGCACAGCTGTTTGAGCAGGGTGGCTTTGAGCAGGTCTTGGTCGCTGTAAAGGCGGTGCTTGCCCTCGGTTTTGCCAGGAGAAAACGCGCGGTAACGGGATTCCCAAACTCGCAGGGTCGAAACCGGAACCTCCGCAAGTTTGCCGATGACGCCAATGCGGTGCATAAGTTTTTGCTGAATCATAGGACCTGGTTTGAGTAGAAATAATATAGATAAAAAGAATTATATTTTTTTGCAGAGATATTTTATATAGTTTTCATTTATGATTCTACTCGAAACATCTGAAATACCTGAAGGGAAAAACCATGGTCAGCAAAAAAGCTATGCATGCACTGAATATTCTGGTCGTCGTGGCGGGAGTGCCTTACGGCGCCACGGTGAGTACACAGGCGGTCTCGAAGGCCTTGCAGTTGTCGGTGTCTTACCTCGAAGGCCTGATCAAAATCCTGCGCGATCACCAGCTGATTCGGTCTTTTCGGGGCCCCGGGGGCGGCTACCAGATGGAGCAGGACCCCTTTGAGATTACGGTGTGGGACGTGGTCAATATTTTTTCTGGCCCTAGCGATGAAGCGGGCACGCCAGGAGACCAGGCAAGCTTGACTGGCTGGTTAGAGGAGCAAATCGACCTCACTCGCGCTGCGTTTCTGAAAGCGCACACCATCGGGGAACTGATCAGCCCTCAGTCCGAATATTCGGTGCGGGCCGATCGTGCTGACAGCTCGGTGGGCTTCAAACCCATGCCGCCTGTGCTGCGCCCCCATGCGCCCAATTCGGTGTTCAACCTGCCTGAGTTTTATCAGCTGGCAGCGGCTTAGGGCATTGACAAGGCTTTGACGCGAAACAGTCGCGCCCCGGGGCCCGGATTCAGAGCAGTGCCAGGTCGCTGGGCTGGGCCCCTGGAAACAGACTGTTTAGGTCAGTTGGGCCCAAGCCGTACTGGCGGGCCAGCAGGCCGCCGATGATGGCGCGGTAGTCATTGAGCACCGGGTAGTCACGGTTTTGGAACAGGTTGGCCTGGGTGACTGCGACCTGCTCCCCTACCACCCGGCCACCCCGCAGGCTACCGCCCAGCACCCAGTAGACGCTGCCATGGCCATGGTCTGTGCCGTTGTTGCCGTTTTGCCTGAAAGTACGGCCAAATTCGCTCAGCACCAGCACCGTGGTGTTGCGCCACTGCGCCCCCATTTCTTGGGCAAAGGTTGCCAGGCCGCGGCCCAGTTCCTCAAACCGGCTGGCCAGTTGGCCGGTAGCGCCTCCCTGGGCCACATGGGTGTCCCAGCCGCCGACATCAACAAAACCCAGGTTGTAGCGGCCTTTCATCAGCCGGGCAATGCGCCGGGCCTCCAATTCGAACCCCCGGGCGCTGATGGCGTTGCGGCTGGCGGCGTCCATTTCGGCGGCCATTTCGCGCATCACCTCGTCGCGGACTGCAAAGCCGGCCTCGACATTGCTGGCCAGCCCAGTGCCTTGGTACATGGCGCTGATGACGCTGCTCTGACGCGCGTCCACAGCCGGTTTGCTGACAGTGCGGAGCGCCGTGTTGGGCACTTTCACATCGCCTTGCAAAACCAGTGGCAGGCGGTCTGTAAAGGCCATGGCGTTGCTGTCGCGCAGGCAGGCGGCCAGGCGATTAAGAAAACCTGATCGGTAGTTTCGCCCGGCTTCTGGCGCCTGACCGAGCTCTATGCTGTCTTGCGTCTCGAAGTGACTGCGGCTGGTGTCGTGGGTGCCGGCAAAGGGGATGAAGGCCGCCTGGCCTTTCTGGTAGAGCGGGTAAATCGTTTCGCGCAGGGCCGGGTGCAAGCCCCAGTTGCTGTCCAGAGCCAGGGCTGAGCTGGCATCTGCAGAGGGTTTGGCAATGGCCAGTGTTGGCCGGGACTCGTAATAAAAGCTGCTGCCGACCGGCACCAGCAGGTGCGCCGCGTCGTAGCCACCGCGCAAAAAAACCAGTAAAAAGTTCGGCCGGTCGCTGCCCGCAGCGAGCAGCTGGCTGCTGCCCAGGGCCAGGCCGGCTTGGGCAAACTGTTGCATAACAAGGCGTCTGTGCATGGCATCTCCTGGGGCGTTAGCGGCGCATCATTTCGGGCGAGGACAAAAGAAAACTGTTCCAGTCTTGCGGCGAGTTGGCCTGGGTCAGCGCGGCGCGGGTGCCACTGCCCAGTGTGCTGGCCAGAACCTGGTGGTACAGGGCATTGGACAGCTGGGGAAAAGCCGGTTGCTCCAGGTTCGCTTGTCCCTCGGGACGGAACAAGCCAGCGCTGCCCGAGCCGATGGTGCGCGCCACCTCAAAGCGTGCGGCCATCTGGCCCGGGCTGGCCCAGGCAGCTTCGTCGGTCGGCCAGCCGTCGGGTGTCTGGCGGCCGTAGAGCGGCTGGCCCAAGCGGTTGAGCCAGTTGATGACTGGCCCGGTGTTGAGGATGGGGCGATCGTCATAAGCCAAGCGCAGGGCAGAGATCACATAGCGCATCGGGTCTTTGAACTTCTGGCCTGCTCCAGCTGCAAATTCGGCCGAGCTCAACAAGACGCTCAACGTGGCGGCAATGTCTCCATCCGAGCTTAAAAAGACCTGGCTCATACGCTCCAGCAGGGCTGGTGGCGGCGTGTCAGCAAGCCAAAACTGCAACAGTTTTCGGCTGATGAAGCGCGCTGTTGCAGGGTGCCTGGCCAAGCGGTCAAGAGCTTCGTCAAGTTCTGGCAAACCGCGCTGGCGAATGGCTTGGCCGAGCAACTGCTTCTCGCCAAAATCATGCCGACCGGGGTGAAATTCAAACAGGCCGCGCCGCACATAAAAGCCTTGCAGCTCGCGCCTCACCGGGGCATCGGCCACCAGCAAATTACTGCCAACGCCGGTCAGAACCCGGGCGAGTTCTTGCACGTCTTTTTGGCTGTAGGGGCCGTCTGCGCCCAGCGTGTGCAGCTCCATCAGCTCTCTGGCCAGGTTTTCGTTGATACGACCAGCAGCATTTTGTTCATTGTCGAGGTAGCGCAGCATGGCTGGGTGCCGGGTCGTGGCACCCAGCAAATCGCGGAACCGGCCCAGCGCGTGCGGTCGGATGGCGCTGTCTTCGTAGTCGCCGAGCATCGCTCGGATATTGGCCTTGTTCTGGAACACGCTGAAGTGGTTGAGCCAAAACCAGCTCATTTGTTCGTGGAGCTGGTTGGGCGAGTACATGGCACGCAAAATATGCCGGCTGGCGGCTTCCCGGGCCAGGCGGTTGAGTTCTTGTTGATAGGCCTGCTGGGCAGCTTTTTTGTCCTCGTCGTTTTTAAGGGCGTCGTTTTCGCGGCGCTGCTGCTCAAGCGCTTGCATCATCGGCACAAACGGTTTTTGGCTGATGCTCAGCGCCTGCACCTGGCTGGCCACCGCAGCTGGCAGTTCGGCCCCGCTGGGTTTGAGTAGTGTTGCGAGCAGGGCGGGCGGCCCCAGGCCTCGCGCCTGGGCCATCGCTGAGGAATTGGCCCCCCAGGTCAGTCGATTGACCCAGTGGTATTGACTCAGCAAAATGGCATCTGGCGTCTGGGCGTTTGGGCGGCTAGCCTCGCTACTCAGGGCAGAGCTCTGGACGCTGCCTGCACCCACCCCCGCAGGGGGAGTGGTCGGCACGGCGCAGGCAGTCAGCAGCAGGGCCACAGTCAGGCTTGATACGGGTCTAAAAAAGCGCAGTGTAGGCATGGCGCAAGTATCCAGTAAATGTGATGCTCGGGCAATGTTCGAGGGCCCAGCAATGGTTACAACAGGCCAGATAATTGGGCGCTGTTATTTTTTTAGAGCCCGCATGAACCCCCGCCTGTCCTCCGCCACTCCAGACCAGCCCACTGCCGCGCAAGCCGACCCGCTGGAGCCGCGCCTCACCAGCCTGTCGCATGGTGGCGGCTGCGGCTGCAAGATCGCGCCGGGCGTGCTCTCGGAGATCCTCAAGGGCATGAGTTCGATGCCCATCCCGCCCGAACTTCTGGTGGGCATTGAGACCTCGGACGATGCGGCGGTGTACCAGCTCAACGAAGAGCAGGCGCTGATCGCCACCACCGATTTCTTCATGCCCATCGTCGACGACCCGTTCGACTTTGGTCGTATTGCCGCCACCAACGCGATCTCTGATGTGTACGCGATGGGCGGCCGGCCTATTCTGGCGCTGGCGCTGGTGGGCATGCCCATCAATGTGCTGTCCACCGCCACCATTGGCCGCATTCTGGAGGGTGGCGCCTCGGTTTGCCGCGCCGCCGGCATCCCAATTGCTGGTGGTCACACCATCGACTCGGTGGAGCCGATCTATGGCCTGGTGGCGCTGGGCCTGGTGCACCCGAAACGCGTCAAGCGCAATGCCGACGCCCGCGTGGGCGACCGGCTGGTGCTGGGCAAGCCGCTGGGCGTGGGCATACTGTCGGCGGCCTTCAAGAAAGAAAAACTCGACGCCGCCGGCTACGCGCAGATGCTGGCCGTGACCACCCGGCTCAACACGCCGGGGCCGGACCTGGCCGCGCTGGACGGGGTACACGCCATGACCGATGTGACCGGCTTCGGCCTGGCCGGCCATGCCTTGGAGATGGCGCGCGGTGCTGGTTGTACGGTGGCTATCGACTGGGCTCGCGTGCCGCTCTTGGCCGGGGTGCGAGAACTGGCGGCGCAAGGCATGGTCACCGGCGCCTCGGGCCGCAACTGGGCCGGTTATGGCCAGCAGGTTGAGCTGCCAGCCAGCTTCGATGCGGTGGACCAGGCCCTGCTGAGCGACCCGCAAACCAGCGGCGGCCTGCTGGTGGCCTGCGCGCCCGAGGCGGTTAGCCAAGTGCTGGCGTTGTTTGCGCAGCACGGTTTTGATTCGGCCGCCGAAATTGGCGAAATCACCCCGGGCGGGCCTGGCGCCGCCTTGCGGCTGCAACAGGCCTGAGCCGTCTTAAACGCCGATCACACCGCCGTCGTCGCGGGTGATGACCAGGGTGGCTGAGCGGGGCCGTCCGGCAGGGCCGTAGCCCTGGTTGCCAGGCCACTGGCTTTGCAACTGGAAGTCGCCTGCCGTGCCCAGCGCCGGCGTGTCTTCACCCGGGTGCTGGATGTTGACGAACAGGGTCTTGCCGTCCTCAGTCTCGGTGATCCCGGTGACTTCTGCCCCCTTGGGCGCCAGCAAAAAGCGCCGCAGCTTGGCGTCTCCCAGGGTCGCGCCAATAAAGGTGTCCTGCGAGCCAGTCACGGTGGCACCGTTCACGGTGAGGCTGTTCTTCACCGTGATGCGACCACCATCGCCAACCTGCCCTGGCACGGCGGCCAGCAGCATACAGTTGGTCTCGTCGGTCATGGCGCCGTCGTCGGTCTGGATCCAGCAAATGCCGCTGGCCCGGCTGAACCACAGGCCGTCCGGCGAGGAGAAGTCGTTCTTGGCGCTCAAGCCAGACAGGTTGGCATCGCCGGCATCGTCTTCGGCACCAAACACAAAAATGTCCCAGGCAAAGCCCGCTGCCGTGGCCAGGCCGCCCTGCTCGCGGAACCGGATGATGTGGCCGTTGGGGTTGCCCGAGCCCTTCTTGCCGTCAAGGTCGTTGTAGGCGCGCGGGTTGGCGGCGTCCACCTTGACCGGTGTGCGGTTGGCGGCGCTGTTGTTGGTCAGGGCAAAGTAGATCTCGCCGTTGTTGTGGTTGACCGCACCCCATTCCGGGCGGTCCATCCGGGTGGCTCCCACGGCGTCTGCGGCCAGTCGGGCATTGACCAGGACGTCGGCCTGGTTGGCAAAGCGGTAGGCGCCATAGCCTGAGATTTTTGGGTCGTTCAAGGTCAGTTCAATCCATTGGCCGCTGCCGTTGGCGTCGAAACGGGCCGCGTACAGACGTCCCTCGTCAAGGTATTTGTCGCCGGCAGCCATGCCGCCGCCGATGTCGGCACCGCTCCAGAGGGCTGTCGAGACGAACTTGTAGATGTACTCGTTGCGCGAGTCGCAGCCCATGTAGAAGGCCAGCGGTGCGCCTTCTTTGGGCAGGCCGCACACCGCCGCCTCATGGGCGAAGCGGCCCATACCAACCCGCTTGGCCGGCACTGAGCCGGGGTTCAGCGGATCAATCTCCAGGTTGTAGCCAAAGGTGTTGGGCTCATTGCGGAAGTCTTCGCTGGCAGAGGCTCCGGTGGCTGCGATGTTCCAGCGAGTGAAGCGGTTGTCGGTGTCGGACACGGTGTGCCAGCCTTGGCTACGCCCAGCCTTGGTGCCCGCTGCCAATGCGGTATCGACCACACCATAGCGTTTGCGCGAGCTGGTTGTTTTGCTGTCAAGCGGGTTGGCGCCGGCGGGCATACCGAAGTACTGGGACCAGTTCTCTTCACAGGTCAGGTAGGTGCCCCAGGGGGTTTTGCCATGGCCGCAGTTGTTTAGGGTGCCGCGGCTGGTGGCGCCGCTGGGGTCGAAGCGGGTGACCATCATGGCCCGGATGTCGTCCAGTTGGGCGGCCGGGCCGGTGATGCGGGCGGGGGTCTGCGGTGTGATGCGGCGATTCAGCGCCGAGTCCACCTTGTAGGTCCACTGCTTGCCGGACTTGACCAGTTCCACGATCGAGACGCCGTGCAGGTTGATCTCCTTGAGAACTTCCAGCTCGGGCCGGCTGCCCAGGTCCCAGTCGCCAAACTGGCTGAACTTGCGCCCGGTGACGCCGTTGGAGGTTTGGCCGCGTGGGTGCAGCAGATGGGATTCGGCTGAGCTCTCGTGGTTGACGCTGAGCACGGCCCGACCAGTGTCCCGGTTGGAGTATTTGCCGGCACTGTCCACGTAATAAAGGTCCATGCCGTCGTGCTGGTCGCCAATGCGCTCGGACCAGTCGTCAGTCTCGGTGCCCTGGTTGCTGAGGCTTGTTACCCGGGTATTGATCGGGTCGCCGCCGGCGTGCAGCACTGTGAAGCTGTAGCCCGGCGGCAGGATCACCTGGTCGAGCAGGCCTTTGTCCAACGATGCAAAGCCCAGAGCACTGGCTTTGCCGGGGGCGCTGGCGGTGTTTGCATGGGCTAAAGTGGGCAGCATGCCGGTGACTGAGAGGGCTGCGAGCCCGAAGCCGCCGCGGATCAAGCGGCGGCGTGCCGGATTGGCCAGGGATTTGTCCAGCACCTGCTGAAAGTGTTCGTTATTTGTGGGGTTGCAGTTGTCGTCGTCGAATGCAATGGCCATGGTGATCGGTCCTTGTGGGGTGGAATGATTTGAAATAACAATGTTGTGTTTCTGCGCGTGCAAAAAACTTTTGCATTCAACCTTGTTGACATGACAAACAAGTGACAAAAAGCCTAGCCCATGCGGGGGCTTGAGCCCTCGGGCTGAACGGTGCTTAAGCCAGGCATGGGCATCGAAGCAGCCCATCACAGCCAATGCACTGCACACGGTTGTCGGGCGCAAAAAACTGCCCGGTGCTGCGGTGCGCGGCCGGGGCAAGCCCGGCTCGGTCAGCCCGGCTGTCAGGGCTTCTGGTAGCGCCGGATAAAGCCGCGGTCGATGCGGTCTTTGAGCCACCAGACCCAGCGACCCTGCGCTGACAGTGGGCCCCAGCTGGCGATCGCTTCGCGCTTGCCGCAGGACAGCAGGTTGAGGGTGTGCGCAGGTGGTTGGTGCCGCTTGAGTGCCTGGCCAGAGAGGGCGGCTTCGAGGTTGTCTGCCAAGGCGGCACCGGCACGCACTGCATAAACCCCGCTGCGTGGGAGAGGCCGGTCGGTGCGGCTACTCACATCGCCGGCGGCAAACACATGGGGGTGGCTGGTGGAGCGCAGGCAGGCGTCCACCGCGATAAAGCCCTGCGCATCCAGCGCCAGCCCGCTGCCCTGCAGCCAGGCCGGGGCCTGCGCGCCGGTGGCAATCAGCGGCACATCGCAGGCCAGCCGGGCGCCGCTGGCCAGTTGCACCTCGGCGGCAGCGAAGCCAATAGCGGCGTCGACAAGCACCGTGATGTTGCGGTCTTTGAGCACGCCTGCCACTCGGCGCTGGACCGCCTGGGGGTAGTTGGCGGCGAGAGGGCTGCCGCCGGTTAGCAGGGTCAGCGCGGCCCCGGGCAAGCGGTGCCGGATGGCCATGGCCAACTCAATGCCGGCCGCCCCACCCCCGACCAGGGTCAGCCGCAGTGCCTGAGTTTGCGCCAGCTCGGCAACCCGCGGCCACAGGGCGCCAAAGGCTTCAATCGGACGCACAAACAGACCGTGTTCACGCACGCCAGGCATTTGCGTCTCAAGGCGCTGCCGGTCTTGAACCGGGCCGGTGTTGACCGAGAGCCAGTCAAAGCCCAGCACAGTACCGTTGTCCAGCGTGATCTGGCTGGTCGCCGCGTCCAGCGCGACCGCACTGCGCAGAATGAGGCGGATTGGCGTACCGGCCAGCAGCGGCTCGAGTTCGATTCCACACTGCGCGAGCCCATAGTGGCCGGCGATGAAGCCAGGCAGCATGCCGCTGTAGAGCTGACGTGGATACGGCGACACCAGGGTGATTTTCGGCGGCATGGCGCCGTGGCGCGCCAACTGGGCATAGTTTTTGACGACATGCACATGGGCGTGGCCGGCGCCAAGCAGGACCAGGTGTTTCATGGCTCAGGGGCTCCAGCGTAATTGGCTGAGGTAGGCCAGGCTTTGGCCGCCAGTGTTGTCGCTGTCGGCGCCTACCGCCACCGCGATCACCGGCGGCATGCTGCGGCTCTCTTGGCCGAACAACCGGGCAAAGTCTTCGGCCAGGTTGCGGCGCTGGGTAACCCACTGGCCGGTTGGGCTGGCCGGGCCGTCTAGTACCAGGTAGCGCACCCGGGCCGAATAGGGGTTGGCGCCGGCGCTGCCGGCCGGGTAGCGGCTGTCCCACAGGTAGCACAGGGTGGCCGCAGGCAGGGCCTGGCCGGTCACGGCGCGCGCCAGGCTCAAGGCGGCCCGCTGGCCGAAAGGGATGTCGACCAGCGGCTGGTCAAACATCACGCAGACCTTGAGCGCCGCGTCGTCGCCCGGTTTGGTGGCAATGTCTGCCTCGGGCAGGCCGCGTTCGAGCCGCCAGCGCCAGCCCAAGTGCGCCGGGGCCGGACCCGACCAGGCTTGGCTGAGCACGCCGTAGGATTTGTCGCTGGCCAGCGCCAGCACGGTCTCTCCGGCTAGCGGCACCAGTGTGAAGCGGCTGCGCGGCACGCCCTTGTCGGCCGGCAAGCCGCTGGCCACCCAGGTCGGGTGCAGTGCGCCGCCAGCAGCGGCTTCAAACGGCGCCAGATTTTGGGACAAAACGGCGCCAGGCCACGTGCAGATGAGGGTCGTAGCTATCGAATAAACAGCGTTCCTATGTTTGAGCAAGGTGACACCCATGCTCAGCCCCGGCGCCAGTTGTGGTAGCGGCGCACCCAGGCCAGCAGGCGTTCGGGGGCATGCGCGCGCTTCCAGGCGCCGGCGGCGTATTTGTTGGCCTCGGCCAGCGTGGGGTAGGGGTGGATGGTGCCCAGGATCTTGTTCAGCCCCAGGCCCTGCTGCATGGCGAGCACGTACTCGGCCAGCAGCTCACCGGCATGGCTGCCGACGATGGTCACACCCAGGATGCGGTCTTGCCCGGGCACGGTCAGCACCTTGACGAAGCCCTCGGTCTCACCCTCGGCAATGGCGCGGTCCAGCTCGTCTAGCGGGTAGCGGGTGAGTTCATAGGCGATGCCTTGGGCGCGGGCCTCCTGCTCATTCAGGCCGACGCGGGCCACCTCGGGCTCGGTGAAAGTGACGGCCGGCATGGCCCGGTAGTCGGCCTTGAAGCGCCGGAACTGGCCAAACAAGGCGTTGACGGTGGCGTACCAGGCCTGGTGCGCCGCGGCGTGTGTGAGTTGGTAGGGCCCGGCCACATCGCCCACGGCATAGATGTTGGGATACAGGGTTTGCAGGTAGGCGTTGGTCTCGATGGTGCGGCCGGTGGGTATGCCAAGGGCCTCCAGGCCATAGCCGTCGAGCCTAGCGGCCCGGCCCACGGCGCACAGCAGCTCGTCAAAGGGCAGGGCGGTCTCTTGCCCTTGCTGACTTACCACCAGGGTCTTGATCGGCGCGTCCGCCCCGGTGGCGGTCTCGCAGCGCAAGGCCGTGTGGCCGGTCAGCACCCGCACGCCGTCTGCCCGCAGCGCAGCCGTGACCAGGGCCGACACCTCCTCGTCTTCGCGCAGCAGCAGGCGCGGCGCCTGCTCCACCAGCGTCACCTGCGAGCCCAGCCGGGCAAAGCTTTGCGCCAGTTCGCAGCCGATCGGCCCGCCGCCCAGCACCAGCAGCCGTTTTGGCGCTGCCGCCAGCGTGCCAAAGCGCGCCCAAAGGGTGTCGCTAGTCACATAGCCAGCCTCGGCCAACCCTGGCAGGGCCGGTACCACCGGCCGGGCGCCAGCGGCAATCACGATGCTGCGGGCGCTCAGCCGCTGGCTGCTGCCGTCGGGGTGTTTGATCTCAACCGTCCAGGGGTTGCACAGGGTGGCGTGGCCCTGCAGCACCTCCACGCCCAGGCTGGTGTAGCGGGCCACGCTGTCATGCGGGGCAATGGCGGCGATCACGCTCTGAATGCGCTGCATCACCGCCGGAAAGTCGACCACCGGCGCCACGCCCTGCAGGCCAAAGCGGCCGGCATCGCGCATCTGCTGCGCCACCCGGGCGCTTTTGATCAAGGCCTTGCTGGGCACACAGCCGTAGTTGAGGCAGTCGCCGCCCATGACCTTGACTTCGACCAGCGTCACCCGGGCCTTGACGGTTGCGGCAATGTAGGCCGAGACCAGCCCGCCGGCGCCGGCACCGATGACGATCAGGTTGCGGTCAAAGCGCCGGGGGCGCTGGCCGCGCCAGCGTGCGTACACGCGGCGCTGCTGCAAGGCCTG
>Ga0214919_10003366_pt1 | contig 24226 bp, 16 predicted proteins | sample LL1503_MetaG_FD_177994 | JGI IMG/M metagenome (GOLD analysis project Ga0214919, IMG submission 177994) | Freshwater microbial communities from Lake Lanier, Atlanta, Georgia, United States - LL-1503 | ecosystem: Environmental > Aquatic > Freshwater > Lake | place: USA: Georgia | collected... | reverse complement strand
AAATATTAGAAATGTTAAACAAAAATAATTTACATTTTGATTTTTTATTAAATTATGATTTTATTAAATCTATTATACAAATAGATGGATTAATATTAAAATGGGTTGATTCAAAATTTAGATATGATAAAATCCTTTCACTATTAGCAGTTAAAAATAATGCACTATCAATTCAATATTGCTTACCATTGCCTTGCGATGATGAAGAAATAATGACTATTGTAATTACGAAAGCATATCATAATGCAGGAACAGCAATACAATTTGCTTCTAAGAGATTACAAGAAGATAAACAATTTGTAAAATTAGCGTTATCAATAAATGGAATATCATTACAATATTTATCGAAAACTAATATATTACTTCATGATATTGAACTTTTACAAATAGCAATAAAAAATACTCCATATGTATTTAGTTATATTTGTTCATACAAACCAGAAATTAAACATAAATCTGAATTAAAAGATTTTCTAAAGAGTATTGATATTAAATTATACAATCTATATTTTACTAATTAGATTAAATTATTTCTGATATATGAATTACATATTAATATTTTATTACTTGTATATTTTGATATTAAATTTGTAATTTTCATCATTATAGTAAAAATATCTGTTGTTTCAAATGGATTAAATTTTGGAAATTTATTTAAATAATTTCTTATTAAATAAGAAAAATATGTACAATCATAACAATGATCAAAATAATTATTATTATTAATAATAGCTTTTAAATGATATGAAGGTCTTATTATTCTATTAAAATAAAACATTTTTCCTTGATATTTTTTTATATTATAATCATGTTCTTTTAATTTATTTTTTAGTAATATTCTTGTTTCAGTTGAACTTAAAGGTGCAAAAGGTTGTAAAAAAATTTTACCTTTATAATATTTATAAATTTCTTCTGTATCATATCCACATCTAAATTTAAAATAACTATAATCTGGGCTTATTATTTTATGCCATTTAATATTAGATTCTTGATCATCTAAAACAGATTCATCATCAATAGCTTTTCTAATGTCTGAAATTAAAAATAATTTATATTTTCTATCTTTAAATTTTTCATAAAAATATTTAGCTATTTCATCAGTAAAAAAATCAGTAATTATTTCTGCAATTTGTGGATGATTATATAATTTTGGATGATGTTCTCTTGGATCAATTAAATGCCATATAGTATTTGGAAACATATTACATAATATTAATATATCATCTCCTCTTGCCGAACCTGGGTATATAATATGAATTTTTTCATCATCTTGTTTAATTTTATTAATAAAAAAAATAATTGTTATTAATAACATTTTTAGTTGTCCCCAATGAACAACTGTTTTTGGTTTTGGAAACGTATTTTCATAATTGATTCTATATTTTATTTGATTTAATCTATAAATAAATTTATTTCTATAAAATTTTTTATAATTTTTATATTTGTCAATATCACAATTTCCACTTAATTTTTCATCATTTCTATTTAAATAATCATATATATAACCATGATTACATTGTTCATTACAAAATGTAAAATTTTCTTGATTCATATTTCTATTATCAAATTTCTTATAATACATTTGCATATTTTTATTTTTAATTAAAAAATTTTTACATTTATAACAATCATTAATATTAGATAATTTACAAAAAAATTCTCCACAATGTGGATTATTTTTAATTATTTTTTTCTGTTCATTATCTAAATAACAAATATTAATATTAAACTCAACTTGATCCTTATTTAAATCATAAGTTCTCTGCATATATTATATATATTTATATATTAAAAAATAAGTATTAATTATATTAAAAAATTTCTAATTTTAATTAAATTATGAATAAAAGAATAATTTATAATAATGAAAATTATAAATCAATTATTAATCATTATGATAATACTGAATCTAATAATTACATTGCACCAATATCAATATCATTAAAAGATATATTAAACTCATATAATATTTATCAAATTGAAGATTTAGAATTATATATTAAAAATAATTTATCAACTACTAATTTTTTAACAATAAAAAGATTATTTCATTGTTGGGTTATTGTTAATTTAAAAGTTCTAAAAAAATATATTAATTATTTAATTTATATATTTTCATTTATTTTTGAATATTATTTACATAATAAAATAATTGTTGGAGATTCAAAAACTTCATTTTTAATAAATGATAAATCTAAATCAAGTATTATTATTTTTTTAAAAAAACATTTAAAATTATGGATTGATAAACATAAACAAAATGATTTCTATTTTAATATATATGATGATATTAAATTAGAATTAAAAAAAAAAATAATTATTTAATAAAAAATAATTTAATTTTATCTAATATATTTTAATGAATAGTTTTATTAGTCCTGGAGTTTGGCCAACATATTATAATTCACCTGTAATAGTACCTAATTCATATATTGAACAACCTGTTTTAGTTAATACTGATGTATATTATTTAAATGTAAATAAAGACCCTGAACTTAGAAAAGATGTTACTAAATTTTTTAAAAAGAAAATTTTACATTGGATTAATAATGATGCAAATTATATAAAATATAAAAATCAAATTGAATATTTTAAATCTAGTAAAGGTGAAAAACATATTTATAATTTATTACGTAAATATATACAAAAAACTAATTTGAATTGGTATGATTTGAGAACTAATATTTTTAATATTAAAGAATATTTTATTAAAAAATTATAAATCATTTTCTAAAATTTTTAATATAAATAAATTTTTTACTTAATAAATTTTGAGAATCTTTTAATTTTTGTTGTATCATTAAATTTTCAGCATAAATAATCTCTTCTGTTTTTCTTTTTTCTTCTAAATCTTTTTCTTGCATTTTAATGTTTTCAATTAATTTTAATTCTTCTTTATATTTAATTAATTGTTCTTTTTTTTCATTTATCATTTTAGATATATCATTTTTGTTAATAATATTTTCCATAGTATTTAAATTATTAGTAGTATTATTATATTTACGTTGTGGTATTAATCTTCTAATATTTAAATTAGCTTTTAATTTATTATTATTTTCTATTAATTGATTATTCATATCTTCAATTAATTTACGTAATCTAATTTCTTCATTATTTCTCTCTAAATATTCCATATTACGTATTCGTTCTAGGTCTTCATTTTCCTGTTTATTTTTTTCTTCTTCTTGTCTTAATAATTCAGCATGTATTCTTGCATTTTCTTTTTCAGTATTTTTTATTGCAGTAATTTCATTTGATATATTAGTCAAATTCATTTCATTAGATAATCTAGAAGCAATTTTACGTCTCATTCTGGTTACAATTTCGTTCATTTCATTAGTCATATTTGGATTATTATCTGTTATAATATCTAAATTATTATCATTAATTATATTATCCGATATAATTATTTCATTAGTATGTAATTCAGGTAAAACTTCTGTAGATTGTAAGGGTAAAACTTCTGTAGATTGTAAGGGTAAAACTTCTATAGATTGTAAGGGTATAACTTCTGTAGATTGTAAGGGTATAACTTCTATAGATTGTAAGGGTAAAACTTCTGTAGATTGTAAGGGTATAACTTCTGTAGATTGTAAGGGTAAAACTTCTGTAGATTGTAAGGGTATAACTTCTGTATTTTGTTCTGGTATTATTTCTAATAGTTGTTCTGGTATTATTTCTAATGGTTGTTCTGGTATAACTTCTGTAGTTTGTTCTGGTATAACTTCTAATGATGCTTCGGGTATTATTTCTAATGGTTCTGGTAAAACTTCTAGTAGTTGTTCTGGTATTATTTCTAATTGTTGTTCTGGTAAAACTTCTAATGATGGTTCTGGTATAACTTCTAATGATTGTTCTGGTATTATTTCTAATGGTTCTGGTATAACTTCTAATGGTTGTTCTAGTATTATTTCTAATGGTTCTGGTAAAACTTCTGTAGTTTGTTCAGGTATAACTTCTGTGGATTGTTCTGGTAAAACTTCTAATGATTGTTCTGGTATTATTTCTAATGGTTCTGGTATAACTTCTAATGATGGTTCGGGTATTATTTCTAATGGTTCTAGTAAAACTTCTAATGATGGTTCTGGTATTACTTCTAATGGTTGTGGTAAAACTTCTGTAGTTTGTTCAGGTATAACTTCTAATGGTTGTTCTGGTATAGCTTCTAATGGTTGTTCTAGTATTATTTCTAATGGTTCTGGTAAAACTTCTAAGGATTGTAAGAGTATAACTTCTAATGGTTGTTCTGGTAAAATTTCTGTAGTTTGTAAGGGTATTATTTCTAATGGTTCTGGTAAAACTTCTAAGGATTGTAAGGGTAAAACTTCTGTAGATTGTAAGGGTAAAATTTCTGTAGTTTGTAAGGGTATAATTTCTAATGGTTGTTCTAGTATAATTTCTTTAGATGAGTCCTCTATAATTTCTGTAGATTGTAAGGGTATAACTTCTGTAGATTGTAAGGGTATTACTTCTAATGGTTGTTTGTTTATAACTTTCGCATTAGGATCCTCTATGATTTCAGTAGTTGATTCATCTACAATTTCTTGAGAAGGTTCATCTATTATTTCTGTAAGTTGTAAGGATATTGCATCATTTGTACTAATTTTATTAATGAGTATTTCTTGATTATCAGATGGTGTATTTGGTACATCAACTACAATATTATTTGATGATTTTTTACTATTAGTTATTTTTGCTCTTGATTTTTTTTCCATTATATATATATATGATAAAATATTATTTTTTAAATATTTTTTTTTAATAAAATAACTTTTTGTTTATTTAAATAAATAATTTCATTTTATAATAGATATGGAACAACTAAACAAATATAAATATCCGGAAATTATTTTAGTTAAAAATTATTTTGATATACATAATTATTATTCAGAAATATATGGAATTAATAGAACTATAATATTAATGCAAGTTGGTTCATTTCATGAAGCATATTGTACTGATACTGACGGTATTAATTTAATGAAATTAGCACAACAATTAGATGTAACATGCACAATGAAAAATAATAAAATACCTTTATCAAAATCAAATCCACGTATGTTAGGATTTCCAATATATGTAACATTTAATTTTATAGATAAATTAATTGACTTAAATTATACAGTAATACTTATTGATCAAGTATCTGACCCCCCTAATCCAAAGAGAGATGTGACTGGAATATATAGTCCAGCAACTCATATTAATAAACAAAATTTTAAAACATTATATTTAGTTTCAATAGTTTTAGAAAAAATTAAAGATAAATTATGTATTGGTTTATCAGCATATGATTTATCAACCGGTGAAGGTTCTGTATATGAAACCTATTCAAAACCAAATGATATATTAATTGCGTTAGATGATACTTTAAGATTTTTAGATAAATATCCACCAAATGAAGTTATTTTATTAAATAATATAAATGAAAATGAAATAATAGTAAATATGAAAATTAATGAAATAATTAATTATTTAAATATTGATATGAAAAATATATATACTATTAAAATTAAAGAACATACAAAAATTATATGGCAAAGAAAATTATTAACTGAAGTATATAAATTAGAATCAAATATTGATATAATTGAAAGATTACATTTAGAATTTATTAATTGGGCTCGTTTAAGTTTAGTTATATTATTAGATTATGTTATATCTCATCAAGTTAATTTAGTAAATAATTTAAAAGAACCTAAAATTTTTGATAATGATTGTTATTTATATTTAGGTAATAGAGCTTTAGAACAATTAAATATAAATTCTAATTTATTAAATATAATAAATTATACTAAAACTCCTATTGGTAAAAAATATTTAAATAATCAATTAAAATTTCCTTTAATAAATACTACAGAAATCAATTTAAGATATAATATAATAAAGAATTTAATTGAAAATAATCATTATTCCAAAATTATTAATTATTTAGAAGATATATATGATTTAGATAAAATAATTAGAAAAATTGAGATGAATATACTAAATCCATATGAATTATATAATTTATATTTATCAGTTTATCAAATAAATAAATTATTTGAATATTGTCATAATAATAATTTATTAGAATTACTAGATATTAATAATAAATTAATTAAAAATGTAAAAAAAATAATTATATGGATAGAAGATACATTTATTTTAGAAAAAATTAATAATTTAAATTTTAATAATTTTACAGAATGTGATTTTAATTTTTATAACAAAAATTATAATGAAAATTTAGATTCATTACAAGATAATATTAATATATGTCAAAATTTTATGATATATTTAGTAAAAGAATTAGAAAAACTAATAAATGATAAGAAAAATGAAAATCTAATTACAATCAAAAATAATGATAGAGATGGATATTATTTATTAATTACTAATAAAAGATGTTTAATTTTAAAAAAAAATTTTAAAGATTTAATTAAAATTAATAATATAGAAATTAGTATTAATGATTTAGAATTTACCGAATTGCCTAAATCCCCATCAACTAAAATAACTTGTAAAAAAATTAAAGAAATATCTAGTGAATTAATTAATTATAAATTTATATTGGCAAAACAATTAAAAGAATCATTTAAAAATAATATTTTAGAATTTAAAGATAAATTTAATTCAAATTTATATAAATGTTCTAATAAAATTGCTTTTATAGATTTTATTAATAGTGGTGCAATTTGTGCAATAAATAATCATTATTCAATGCCAATTATTGAATTATCTGAATATAGTTTTATAAATGCTACAGAATTACGTCATCCTATAGTTGAAAAAATAAAAACTGATACATCATATATTCCACATAATATTCAACTTGGTTGTAATATGGAACAAGATGGTATATTATTATATGGTATTAATTCATCAGGTAAATCAACGTTAATGAAGTCTATAGCTGTTAATATTATTTTAGCGCAAATAGGATATTATGTTGCTGCATCAAATTTTATTTATAATCCTTATAAGGCTTTATTTACAAGAATTGGTAATAATGATAATATGTTTAGAGGTCAAAGCTCATTTATGGTTGAAATGATGGAATTAATGTCTATTTTAAAAAGAAATGATAATAAAACATTAATTGTTGCTGATGAAATAGCTTCGGGTAGTGAAATAAAAAGTGGTATAATTATTATATGTTATATGTTGGAAGTATTATCAGCTGCAAAATCTAGTTTTATAACTGCAACGCATTTACATGATATTTCTAATATGGAATGTGTAAAAAAAATAAATAATATAAAAATAAAACATTTAAAATTAACATATGATTCTGTTAATGATATATTAATTTATGATAGAAATTTATTAAATGGACAGGGTGATACATTTTATGGTTTACAAATAGCAAAATATTTAATGAAAAATAATAACTTTAATGAGAGAACTTTAGAAATTTTAAAAGAATATGAAAATAATGATTCTTGTGATAAAAAAAGTAAATATAATTCTAAAATATATATGAATAAATGTGAAATTTGTAATTGTAAAGATAAATTAGAAACGCATCATATTGTTTGGCAAAAAGATTTTAATCCTATAAATGGAATTAATTTAAATAAATTTTATTTACAAAAAAATAATGAATCTAATTTAGTGACATTATGTACTTTATGTCATGATAAAGTTGATTCAAATGAAATTATTATTGATGGTTGGAATGAAACATCAGAAGGTAGAAAATTAAAATATGAATTAAATACTCATATAAAAAAAAAAAAAAAAAAAAAAGATAAAAAATTAAAAAAATAATTAAAAACTCAAATAAAAAAAAAAAAAAAATATGATGATGAAATAATTCAATTTATTAATGATATAAAAGCTATTGTAAATAATGATTCTAAAATGGCTAGAATAAAAATTAAAGAAAATTATGATATTAAAATTTCAACAAAATCAATATTATCATTTTGGAATAAAGAATAATTATTTTAAATAAAATTATTTAATATAAAAACCATTCTAAATGAACTAATAATATAATTTAAATGAACTAATATATTTTATATAAATTATTTCATTTAAATGAACTTATATATTCCCAATTTAAATGCTTACATATTTTTTCCCATATATCATCATTTTCCATAATTTTATCAGGATCTTTAAGTAATGGAAAACAATCTAACAAATGATCTAATTCTAATAATTCACAAAATTTATGTAAAACATAAGAATAACTTAAAAAATTTTTTCTAGTACTTATTTTATATTTTTCCCATGGTTCTTGAATTTCTAAAAACATTGATATAAAAATTTTTTCCATATCTCTTGTAATTTTAGGTGGTGGTAAATTATTTAATTTATTAATAATATAAGCGGTATGTTCATAATATATATTATAATTTAATTTTTTTAAAATTGTTTTCATATTTTTTTTATTTAATAATGATAAATTAGTAACTCGATTCTTATTTAACTCTTTTACAATATCAATAAAAATTTGCTCAGATATTTCAGGTGTTTGTTTTGCTTGAAATTGATTTAACCATTCTCTAAAATGATTTAATCTACGATATGGTGAATATTCTTTTATTTGTTTATCATCATCAATAATAATATTTTCAGTATCTCCGCAACAGGGACATATATAAGCACTTTCAGATATATCTAAAATTTTTTCAATAATACATTCATTGCAATATTTAATTCTATTTGAAAAATTATTGTTTATTAATTTATAATTATCTATTCTCTTACTAAATTTATCTAATAAAATTGTTTTAGTATTATCTTGTAATTTATTATTATTATTTTTTTCATTAGAAAAAAAATCTAAAATATTAATTTTTTCTTTATGATCATTTTCTTTATTATTTTTTAATTCATAATAATTCATTAATAAATCACCAGTAATATCATAATAATCTAATTCATTATAATCTGATTCTAAAATAGTTAATTCATCTTTCATATTTCTTATTGAATTTAATAATATTACAATTTCTTTTATATTAACTTGTTCATTTATTTTTAGTAATTTTATTTCATCATTTATTTTATTAATTTTTCCTAATAATATATCTTTATTTTTTTTTTTATCATTTATTAAATTTATAATTAATTTATGTTTTGTATCTAAAGTAATAATTTCTTTAATAGTATTTTTTAATTCTTTAGTTTTTAATGTACTCTTTTTCATAGTTATTTATATATTGATACAATTAATAGATTCTTTAAATAAAAATTTATTGGAATAAACTTATGTTTATTCAAATAAATTATTTTTAATTTTTATCATTAATATAATTTAAATAATTTTTGATTTCTTTAAATTTTATTATTATTAAATTTTAATAATTTAATTATCTATCATCAAAATATTCATCTATAATTGTGGTAAATTTACATTTACATTTATTATTGGCAGATGTAAAAGTTTGGTCATCAGGAATTATTATTGTGTTAGATGATATTAAATTATCATATAAATCTTTAATTAGATTTTGAATCGTCCCTGTTATTTTAGTTTTATTTTTACCTACTAAATCACATTCATTGTCATGATTTATTAATTTTAATCCATCTATTATTAATTGTATTTTTTTTTTTTTTTCTTCTTTAAACGCTTCAGTATGTTCGGCCATATGTTCGAGTAGCGGTTCGGGTAGCAGTTCGGGACGCTGTGCGACACGCTGTGGGTGACGCTCAGCGTGAACTTCATGTAGTGCCATGTTTCGTGCGAGTTGAAGATCACCTGATTCATCTAAGGCTCCTTGAAGATTACCTGATTCATGTAAGGCTCCACCTCTAATGTTATTATGTTTATGTTTTTTTATAGAAGTACTTGTATCATATTTATTTTTTTTACCAAAAAAATGTTCTTCATTATACATTATATATATAATATTAAATAGATAATATTTTTTTTAAACTATTTTTTAAAATTAAAAATAATAGTTTAAAAATATTTACAAATAATTTTTTTAAATATTTTTTTATATTTTTAAACTATTATTTTTTTATTTTAAAAAATAGTTTAAAAAATATAAAAAAAATATTTTAAAAATTTTTTTTTTAAAATGCGTAAAAAAAAAATTAAATTATTTTAAAAATTTTTTTCTAAGTTATAATATAAGATATGGGAGGTGGTTTAATGCAACTCGTAGCCTATGGCGCACAAGATGTTTATTTATCTGGAAATCCGCAAATTACTTTTTTTAAAGTAGTATATCGTAGACATACTAATTTTTCAGTTGAACCTATTCAACAAACTTGGAATGGAGCTGGTGATTTTGGACGTTCCGTAACATGTAATATTAATCGTAATGGTGATTTAATTACAAATATGTATGTTGTTGTAAGTTTAAAAAATGTAGATGCGGTTGAATCCGATTATTGGGGATATGTTAGACGTCTTGGTCATGCAATGATTGATTATTGCAAAATTGAAATTGGTGGGTCTTTAATTGACCAACATTATGGAGATTGGTTAAATGTTTGGTATGAACTTACTCATAAAATAGGACAAGAAAGAGGATATGCAAAAATGATTGGAGACGTTCCAGAATTAACTTCAATTAACAATAAAGGAAAAAAACCTTATACTTTATATATTCCTCTAATTTTCTGGTTTAATCGTAATAATGGTTTAGCATTACCATTAATTGCATTACAATATCATGATGTAAGAATTACTCTTAAATTCAGAGATGCCGAAACTATTGTTAACTTTAATGGTTCAACTTTACCAAGATTACCTACTTTGATGGCAGATACTTATTTACTTATTGATTATGTTTATTTAGATTCAGAAGAAAGAAAACGATTTGCTCAAGCTTCACATGAATATTTAATTGAACAATTACAATTTACAGGTTCTGAATCATTAGCATCAGTATCTAATAAATATCGTTTAAATTTTAATCATCCCTGCAAATATTTAATTTGGGCTCCACATTTAGAAAGATATAATACTAGATCAAATTGGATTGCATACACTACTGCAAATGAATGGGCATCAGTTGCAGATAGATTTGCTAAATTAATGTATATTGCATGTGCCGATGGTTTATCCATAATCAACACTGCTGCTGCTGGTTCAGTAGCAGCTTCTATTTCTGTAGAAGTTCAGCCTGGAGCTTCTACAGCTGCCGGTGATTTATTTGAACCACTACCACATGCAACAACAATTGCTTCAAGAGCACTTACCGCATTATTAAAGAAATTTGAAGTTAAATTAGTTAGACAAAATGCAGCTGGTGCTGGTGCTGGAGCTCCAGGACCAGCAAGAATAGCTACTTCACAGACTTCAGGCACTATTTTACAAGAACTATTAAATAACTCTGTTGTTTTAAATAATACATTAACTATGGAAGATATTTCTAAAACTACTAATATGTTAAAAGACTTGCTTACTTCAGCTGACAGTAAAACTATTCTTGATTATGCAAATATTCAAGTAATCGATTATTCTAATTATGGAAATTTCTTAGATGGATCCGATAATCCAGTTGTCAATGGTAAATTACAACTAAATGGACATGATCGTTTCCAAGCAAGAGATGGCTATTATTTTAATTATGTTCAACCATTACAACACTTTTCAAATACTCCTGCCGATGGTATTAATGTTTATTCTTTTGCATTAAAAGCTGAAGATCATCAACCATCGGGAACTTGTAATTTCTCACGTATTGATAATGCAACTTTACAAGTTGATTGCGGAACTTATAATAGTACTGCACAAAACTATATTGCTGAGTACATTGGTAAAGATTCTAATTCCTTGATTAATATTTATACTATGAATTATAATGTATTACGGGTTATGTCAGGTATGGCGGGAACTGCGTACTCGAATTAGTGGCCATTTCAAAATTTTTCTAAATTTGTTATCTATTGTATATATTTTATTTATTTTTGTAAAAATAAATAAAATAAATAATTAAAATTGAAATAATTATTAATTAGAACCAAAATTTTTAACCAAATATGAATATTTTACAAATAACTGCATCAGGTGGTATACTTTTTGATACTATTAAAATTGATACTAAACAATGCTGTATAATCAATAAATTAAAAAAATGTTCTAAAGAAAATTTTATATTTAATTCAGAGGAACAATTATGGGTTTGTTATGTTTATAACAAACCAATAAAATTAATAGATTTATTATTTCCAGATATAAAAATAATTGATTTTACTTTTATTAATCTAAATTTTAATGATTATCAAACTCACAATATTGAATTAAATTTAGATTTTAGATATTCAAATATTTTTGATCCACCTAAAAAATATACAATTTTAGAATATGGTAGTTCATATCATATTAGCAATGGAAGATATGCTGGTCAATATAGAAATATGTATTGGAAAGTTCAAGATACTAATAATGAAATTTATTATTTAATGCATATTGTTGATGAACACTATACTAAAATATCTTTAGAAGATATATCAAAAGTTTTAACATTAAATAATATACAAGATTATAGATGTTCTTGGTATTTACAACAAAATGGTTATATTTCTACAACACTTAACAATAAAAAACAAAAAATTTATTATCTTCATCAATTAATAATGAATGTTCATGATGAAGATTTATCAACATATGAAAGAACAGTAGACCATATAAATCGTGATAAATTAGATAATAGAAAAGAAAATTTAAGATTAGTAAATATGTCTATTCAAAATTCAAATAGAGATAAACAAAAAAGACAGAAAAATGCTATTCCTCTTCCTGAAGAACTTTTTGATGGATTATCTAGTAAGGAATTACCTAAATATGTAGTTTATAGAAAAGAAATATTAAATGAATCTGAAAATAAGTATCGTGAATATTTTTATATTTGTGGTCATCCTAAATTAGATAGATGGGAAACTACTAAATCCAATAAAATATCTATTCAAAAAAAATTAGAATTAGCAATTGAAAAAATTAATGAACTTGATAATGAAGCTAATAATAGAGAACTTATTTCTTCTGATAATGAATTAGATTTACCAACATCACTAGCTGATAATGAATTAGATTTACCAACATCACTAGCTGATAAAGAGTTAGATTTACCAACATATATTACATTAACTATTTTTAATGATAAATATCATTTAGTTTATGATTATAAAAATACTATTAGATATTCTTTAAAAATGGTATTAACATCTAATAATATACAAAATGAACTAGATATATTTATTAAAAAAATAAATAAAAAATATATCAATATTAATATGGACTTTTATATAATTCAAAATAAAAATATTAAACTTGATAAAGATTTAATAAGTATTCCAAAACTAAATAATCCAAATAAAATAATATTACCACCTAATTTTAGTCTATATAAAGAAAAAGAATGCTATTATTTACAATATTCTAAAATGCTAAATAAAGAAAAAATTAATAAAAAAATTAAAATAACTAGTAATAATTTACAAGAAGAATTTAATAATTTAATTTTAATATTAAAAATTAAATATCCAAATTTATTAGATTTTTTTCCTGAAAATTATAATATTCCTGAATATCATAATTTTCAATTAATTCCCTTGCAAGAACAAAAGCAAGAACAAAACTTGGAAAATGAAAGTAATTTATCTGAAAGTATTAATGAAAAAGATATAATAATACAGAAACCAATAATGCCTTCAAATTTTTCAATATGTAATGTTAATAATGTTGAATATATTCAATTTTGTAAAAAAAATAATAGTGTTAAACAACAATATAAAACAAAAATTAATTCTTATGATCTACAAAGTGAATTAAATAATTTTGTAAAATATTTAATAGAAACATATTCAATAGATTTACCAATTGATAATTTTGAAAAAAGATATTTAATCATTAATAAATATAATTGGCAAACTAAAAATAAAATAATATCACATGAAGATACTGAATTAAAAATAAAAAATAGAGAAAAAGCATTAAAATCAATTGAAAAAAAAAAACAAGAATTAGGTCATGATGAATATAAAAAAATAAAAAATGAGTATATGACAAAATAAAGAATTTCTTTAATTATCCATTACACGTTTTATTATGCCAAATCATATCCTTATATTTATTACAAGTTTTTTTATCAATATAATCAATGCATTCTTTATTATTATTATAACTACATGAACCTAAATCACTTTCAACATTATTACATTTATTATTTGTCCATCCATTAATATTTTCAATAAATAAATCTTCTTTATTTGATGTAAGAATATTATAATTACATTTTTCATTTTTTAAAGGAATATATTTATAAGCGAATTTTCCAAGACTATTTTCATTATCTAATGGTGGTTTAAATTCTTTTTTTACTAAACAACAATTAATATTATCATTAGTTGATGATGTAAAATGATGATAATTATTTAAAGAGTTAAGATTATTAGAACTTTGTAAAATTAATAAATTTGGAAATATTAAAGATTCTTCTTTGTTATTATTAATACTTAATTTTTGAACATTATCAATATATAATTGGAGATTATTATTTTCTAAATTTAATTTTTTATCATTTTTATTATTTTTATCAAAAGTATTAAAATTTTCTTTTAAATTAATACACTCAATGTTTTTATTATTATTATTATTATATTTACCATTATCAAATGTTTCACACCACTGATTAAAAAATAAAATAAATAATATTAAAATAAAATATGATATCATTTCTTATAATAATATATATATAAAAAAAAATAATAAAATATATTAAAATATTTTTATATATTATATTATAATGAATTTCTGTGATTTTGCCTCAATACAAACGGAAACTATTACTAATGAAAATTTTGTTAATAATTTAGTAAATTCTAAAACTCCTAAGGCTACTAACCCGTCAATTATAAAACCTACACAATGTATACAATGCTCTGGAAATATACCCAAACCTACAGATATGTCAAGTATTACTAATTCATTTGTTAGAAATAATGATAATAATGACAATGAAAATAGTGAAAATAATGACAATGAAGATATAGAAGAAAATAATAATAATGACAATAATGACGATAATGACGATAATGACGATAATGACGATAATGACGATAATGACGATAATGACGATAATAATAATACAATTAATAATAAAAAAAAAATAATAAATACACCTCTATATATAAAATCAGAATCAGTAATACCATCTATAACTGTAATTTCATCTACAAAAGATTCAAATGTTCCATTAATTACTAATTATACTAACATAATAAATACACCAAGTGTGTCAAATACACCTGGTGTGACAAATACACCTGAAGTAACAAATACACCTTCACCTGGAATATACTTACCTTCAGATGATAATATTGAATTTGTAACTAAAATTACTTTATTAATTTTTATAATATTGATTATATTTATATATTATTATTATTTTTATAAAAAATAAATAATTTTTTTTATAGTTTTAATTAATGTTATCAAAAAATAAAAATTTATCTTCCATTAATTTAGAAAACAATGGACGATTATTTCCCTTATGGATAATGTCAAATTTTAAGAAATTTGTATTACCTGAAATAATTAGAAATGATGGTGAAGACCCATGTAATGATAAAAATTCTAATGAATTAACTTTATATCAAGAATTTATAGGAAAATATTTAGATTATCAATCACCATTTAAAGATATTTTATTATATCATGGTTTAGGTTCTGGAAAAACTAGAACTGCAATAAATATATATAATGTATTATATAATTATACACCTAAATGGAATGTATTTTTATTAATTCCCGCTGCATTACATGATGAACCTTGGTTAAAAGATATTAAAAAATATATGTCGCAAAATAATTATGAAAATAGATTTTCAAACATAATTTTTATTCACTATGATTCTCCATTTGCGGATAAAGATTTTTTAGAAAAAATAAGAAATTCTGATTCTAGTAAAAAATCTATTTTCATAATAGAAGAAGTTCATAGATTTATTACTAATGTTTATAATAATATTTACAGTAAAAAAGGTAAAAGAGCACAAGTAATTTATAATTATATTCAACAAGAAAAAAAAGATAATTCTGATACAAGAATTATTTTATTATCGGCAACTCCTGTTATTAATAATCCATTTGAATTTGCTTTAATTTTTAATCTTTTACGTCCAGATATATTTCCTACTTCTGAAGCATTATTTGAACAATTATTTATTTCATCTAGTAATTTTGCATCATTAAATATAAATACCAAAAATATGTTTCAAAGAAGAATAATAGGATTAGTTTCATATTATTTAGGAGCAACTCCAGATAAATATGCTAGAAAAGTAGTTAAATATGTAAATGTATTAATGGAACCTTTTCAAGAAGAAATTTATAATTATCTGGAAGAAATTGAGAGAAAAAAAGAAAAAGCATTACTGCAATTATCAAGAGGAAAAGTTGGTGATACGTTATCAACTTATTTATCATACACTAGACAATCATGTAATTTTGTATTTCCATTAAATGGTGAAAAAAGACCTAGGCCTTCAATGTTTAAAATTAAAGAAAAAGAAGGAATAATATTAGATGAAGGAAAAAAAACAATAGGTAAAACACCTGAAATTATTGAATATGAAAATGCTATAAAAAATTATATGAATGATTTTTATAAGTATATTGATAAAATTATTTTAGAAGATAAAAATAATAATTATACTTTAAAAGACGATATTACTAAAATTAAAAATGAATTTAATAATGTTCTAACTGCCTACATGAAATCAAATTCTCAAAAAAGTAAATTATTACTTGAATTATATAAATTAAGTCCAAAATTTGTAAGAATAATTTTTAATATTAAAAAAACAAAAGGATTAATTTTAATTTATTCAAATTATGTAATTATGGAAGGCTTAGAAATATTAAAATTTTATTTACATTTATTTGATTATATTAGTATAGATAAAGATAATGATTTCAATAAAGGTAATTTAGAATCAATGCAAAATAATAGACCCAAAGATGAATATAGATACTGTGAATTTCATGGTAAAATAGATAGAGATACTAGACGAATTAATAAAGAAATATTTAATAATCCTAATAATAAATATGGAAAATATTGTAAAATAATTATGATATCACCCGCTGGAACAGAAGGTATTAATTTATTTAATGTTAGACAAGTGCATATAATAGAACCATATTGGAATGAAGTGAGAATTGAACAAGTTGTTGGTAGAGCAATACGTATTTGCCATCATAAGGATTTACCAATGGATGAAAGAGTTGTTGATGTCTTTAGATATAAAATGGTTAGAAAAAATGGACAACCTACTACTGATGAAAAATTAGAAGAATTATCAAGAAAGAAAAATAATTTATTATTATCATTTATTAATGTTGTAAAAGAAGTTGCTGTTGATTGTGAATTATTTAAACATCATAATATGATGGGTAATAAATATAGATGTTTTAATTTTACACAAGAATCATTATTTGAAGACCATGTAGGACCAGCTTATAAATTTAATATAGATTATGATTTAAAAACAAATAATGGATTAAATGCAAATACATCTCAAATTGTAAAAATAAGAGTAAGGAAAATAAAAGCTGTAATGAAACTAACAGCAGATAGTTATTCTGAGGAAAAATTTTATTGGTATCACGATAGAAATAATGTTGTTTATGATTTTGATTTAAATTATCCAATTGGAAGATTAGCAAAAGATGAAAACAATAATTATATATTATTGGAAAATGATATTTATGTAATTGAACATGTAATTCAAGTACCTAAAGTAACATTTTATAACTAAATTTAATAATAGTTAAATAATTAATTATTATTAAATATATTTAATATATTATTGTATTTAATATTTAAGATTTAAGATTTTCTAAAATAGTTGATATAAAATAAGTTTGAAATTTTCACAGTCGCTAATACATTCGGCACATACGACATCAATTATTTGTTTAATCATGTCTTCTATAGATATTGTATTAGTTGATTTATATAAATCTTGAATATGACATATATTAAAATCTTTATGTTTTACATTAAATATTTCATCTAATTTAGAACTTATATTATCAATCATTTTTTGATATTTAGATAGTGCATTAGTTATAGCTTCTAATTTATTACTTATTGCTTTATCCTCTAAAACTCTAAGAGGTGATATAAATGCCTCCTCGATATTTCTTAATTTTTGTATTATTTCATTTATTTTAGGTTTAAAATATGCTATAGTTTCATGTAACTTATATTCATGTGAACTAGTAAATGGAGAGATATCTATTGTATATTTAGTTGTAAATTCACTAATTTTAACATCAATTATTTTTAAGAGTGTATCCATAACTAGTGTAGGTAATAATGAACATTCCTGGGGTGAGTCTAATAATGCTGATAATTGTGAAGCATCCTGCGGATGTGTGGTTGATGGTGGAGGTGGTGGGTGTGGCCCGGTCCAGGGCGGCAGAGTCAATTGGGGTTGCCAGTCCCTGGGTGTAGCAGGCGGTGGCGATGATGGCGGTGGTGGTGGTGGAGGCGGTAGTGGAGGCGGTGGTGGAGGCGGTGGTGGAGGCGGTGGTGGAGATGGTGGTGGTGGCTGTAACCTAGTAGGAACGTCTTTTCCTCCTAATTGTAAATTATAATATTTTAATTTATATTTTAAATATTTAAAATAATAATTCATATATATATATATATAATTTTTTTTATTAAATAATTAAATATTACATTATAAAATACTATCATAAATAATATATATACTATATTTTATATTGATTAGTTATTATTTATCTATGCAAAAATATATTTAATAATTAGATGAAATATATATATATATTTAATTTTTTTTATAAATATTTATTACATTATTTATTGGTAATTAATTGTAAAATTATTTAGTAAAGTTTATATTTTTGGTAAATATATCTTTAATAATTCATTTAGTATTTTTGTTAGATATTAGTTTTTTATATTATATCAACTTTTAATATTGCTTAATATAATAAATATAGTTTGGTATAGTATGTTTTTATATTTACTTTATAAACATATGTTTTTATATTTACTTTATAAAAGATGTTATCACTTTAAGTATTGAAATATAATAAAATATTTTTTAATTAGAAATGGCTATCTAAAGGGGATTAACTGAATGTTAATCCTATTTTATCATTAACATAAAACTTGCCTACTAATTTAAAGTATTTAGTTTTATACTATATGAAAGATAATTAAAATTAATAATATATATGTAGAAAATATTTATTATTAATTTTGATTATTATATATTTAACTAATTAAATTTTAGTTATATAAATTTTAGTTAAATAAATATTAGTCTTTTATTTTTCTTAAGAAATAATTTTTAGATAATTAATAAATTTTAATTATTATTTTTTATTTTTCATTAAATATTTTTTTCATATAATATACAAATAATTTATATATTTTATATATAAATAAAATGTTAAATATATTATAAAACATCAGGAAGTTTAAATGTTCCTGAATTAAGTTCGGCGATAGAAGCGGAATTAGTATTGGTTCTATTGCTTTGACATAAGTCATTGTCATCACATTTTATTGTATAGTCTTGGAGTGTTCTTTCATTTAGTATTATATTGTTAATAAAATGCTTTGGACCTTCTAAACCAATTGGACCTTTAAAACCAAAATATTTGCTTCCCTTTATTTTGTTTATTAGAACTTCATCTATTTTTTGAGCATTCTGATTGCTAGTAGCAATCAGTTGGCTATCCAGTGTAGTATAGTTTTTAATAAAATTAGGAATTATTAATTTATCTTTATTGGTTTGTATAAAACTTATACAAAAATCACAAGCTTCAATAACTGTCCGCAATCTAATACAATTACTTATTATAGAGGTTAGTGTAAAATCATTAAATCCTTTATTTAATTTATCTATTGAGTGTGCGACTTCTCCTGGCAATGGTATTTTTTTTAATTTATTTTCTTGTATAATTATATCAATCCAATCCTTGCATAAATTATGTATAGAATATTTAGAATCATTACAAAAATTTACTACTTTAGTATTAACTATAATTTTTTTTTCAGATGAATATGCAGCTATGCCTATGAATACTTCACCCATTTTCTTGATAGAATCTAAATTAGTTTGATCTGACATTGCATTACCTGAAACAGCAATTGCAATAGTTCCTTCGGAATTCATTAATGCCCCTATTGCCATTTGTTTAACACATTCATGAGTGTATACATCTGATACAGATACTCTATTAAAAATTCTTTTAGCATTTGTATCATAAACTCCAAAACATCCATATTTATAGGCACCACCATATGGAATATCAACTAAAGTAGAAAATATTAAACCAGCTGTTAATGATTCACTAGTCACTATTTGAAATATTGTGTTAGTGGTATTTTTAATATCATCTAAAAGAGATAATAAATTATAAGCAGCTTTATGTGCATCTGAATTTAATAACATTTGTATATCTAATGGTCTTAGAAGTTCCAAGCTAGGTGGTTCTCCTCCTTTTAAAACATAATTTAGATATTTTTTTTTATATTTTAAATATTTTTTAAAATAATTATTATTATTTTTATAATTAAAACTTTCCATGATATATATATTATAAGAAAAAAAAATGATTTTAATTTATTTTTAAGTAAATACTAAGAGTATTTATGACAATTTTAATAAAACCTTCAGATTTAGAATTAATTTTTATGAATTATAATGATTTTAAGCCTTCACAACAACCTAATGATAATTTTTTTAGATATAATATTACTACAATAGAAACTAATAAATCAGTGTTTATAATTGGATATATACTAATAAATTATTTAAATCATTTAAATGCATTAATAATTAAAATTAATCAAAATAAATTTACTATAAAAGCAGAAGTATTTGTTAATTATATAAAATGTATTATTAAAATTAGAATATATACTAATAATATAAAATATTTTATTGAGATTCATAGATATTCAGGCGATTTAATAGCATTTAATCAAATTTATTATGCCTTAAAAAAAATATTTAGTCAAAATCATAATATACAAGAAATTAAATTATCTATTTTTACAGATAATTATTTAAAATTAAATAAATTTAAATATGATTATAATTTAGAATTCTATGATATCTATTTATATGAATTCATATTTAACTTGGCAAATGAAATAAATGATATATTTGAACCTCATTTATATAAAACAAATAATAAAATTATAAATAGATTAGAATTATGTATCAATACTGATATAAGTAATACTGAAATAATATATCCTACTATAATAGTTTTATTAAAATTTAGTAAAGATATTGAACTAAAAAATATTTTAACTCAATTTAATTTTATAGAATCAATAAATAAACATTTAGATAATATAAGTATTTATCCATATTTAAAAAAAAAATTAGAAGAAATAAAATATAATTTATTAAATTAAAAATATAGTTAATATTCTTTATTTAGTATCAATTGAATTTATAATATTTGCTACTATTTTTAATAATTTACCTAATATCATAAATATATTAAAATTTTTATACTCTAAAATAATATCTGTCTTAAGTACTAGTGAATTTTTACTATTAAATTCTAAAATATGTGTTTCATCTGAAAGTTTATTAATCTATTATTACTGTATTGTATGTATAATTTTTTATTATTTCATCAATACTATTATTTTGTTAATAATAAATTGATACTTCAGAATAGGCTAAAATTTTTTATTTAATAACTATTATTACTATAAAAAAAATAAATTAGTTTCTTAATAAAAAATTATCAATCCAATCAATATTTTTTAAATTAATCATATTTTTTATTTTATTTTTATGTTCTTTACTTATTAAATCCCAATTATCAGTATAATATAATTGTCTTTCAATTGCATGATTAAAATTAGTAATTAATTTTTTTAATGCATTAGTAAATTGATATAAAAAATCTTCAGTATATTTATCAATTATACTTTCATTAATTTTTTTATTATTTAAAATGTCAAATAATATATCAAAATTAGTAATATTACATTTATAATTAAAACAAATAATATAAAATTCATTAGAAAATAAATTTTGAGTTGGTTTATAAAAAATAATTTTTTTAAATGAATAAAATATAATATAAAGCATATCAATTAATATTTTAAATTTAAAATTAATAATTTGTTTAAAAATACAACATCCATCTTCTTTTAAATTAAATAATATAAATAACATTTGACTAAAAAATAATAACACAGCATTTGAATCATCTTCTTCATAAGCAATACCACAGTCTCCAATTATAAAATCTTTATTTTTACAAATCTCATTATAATATTTAATAGTTTTTTCTTTTGTTATGTCATTAAAAGTCCATTTATTTGGATAATTTTGAATTAATTTATATGTATCTCCTATATTAGTTACTTTTGGATCAATAGTCATAGCTTCCCAATTATATGTAGTATCTTTATTCCATTTTTGTAAATAAAAAATAGTTGATTGAATAAAAGTTCCTGGTGCTTCACATATATGAAATGCATTAATATTTCCTTTAAGTTTATCATATATTTTTGTTTCAAATAATATTTCATAAAATTTTATCCAAGCTCTTGATACTGGCATATTTTTATTTATTTTAATATCATAATTTAATAATTTTTTATTTAATGTTCCTTCATAATATCTTATTTCTTTTTTTACCATATCCCATTTATCAATAGACCTAGTATCTATTTGATTAGTTTCTTTAAAACGTAATTTATTATAAATATTTATTTCTTTTGGAAAATTATCTCCGCTGTTAAGTATTAAATTAATTTTATGTTCATCATGATATTTTAATTTAATAAAGACTGAATTATCAATACTATACATATTTTCTAATATATTTAAAAATATTAAATTTATATCATTATCTAATTCATATACTTCTAAATCTAAATATTTTGCAATTTGAAATGAATTATATAATATTATATTATTATCATGATTATTTAATACTATATTATTATTATAATTATTTAATAATATATTGTTATCATAATTATTTAATATACATTGTTTATAAATATCTTTCAAAATTTCTTTTCTTTTTTTAAAAAATATATTCATACTTTTCACAAATTTTTTACTAAAATAATTTAAATTTAAAAAATTTTTTATAGGATTTACTAAAAAATCTTCTAAAATAATACCATAATTAATTTCATTATAATATTTTGGTAAAATTATTGCATTTTTTCTAAAATATATACATAAATTTTGTAATTCTAATAAATTTAAATCTTTAGTAATTATTATTATAGTTCCACCTTTTTCTAATTTATTTAAATTATTTTTATCAAAATTATCTATAATTATTATTTTAAATATTTGTTTATTATTTATTAAAATATCTAAATTATAAAATTTAATAAATTCTGTAATATCAAAAGTAGTATATATTCCAATTTCTTTTATTAATTTAATATTAATAATTTTTAATAAAGTTAAAGTTATAATTGATATTTTATTAATAAATTTAGTTTTTGTTATTTTAGCCAATTCATTAAATGAATTTTCTAATAAAATATAATTATATTTATCCGCATAAAATAATTTATTAATATCTATTTGTTTTAATTTATGTTCATAATTATTAATTATATTAATTGAGTAATTACTTTCTTTTATATTTACTTGTATTGGTTCTAATGAAAAATAACTCATATATATATATTATTTTATAAATAAATAAAAATTTTATATTCTATTTTTAAATAAAGCTTATTTATATTTTTAAATAAAGCTTATTTATATTTTTAAATAAACCTTATTTATATTCTTAAATAAAGCTTATTTATATTAATAATAATTTTATTTTATATTCTTAAAATAAATATTATTAATAATAATTATTGTATTTTAATTTATAATATAATTAAGTTATATATTATTAAAATTAAAACTTGTTTATGTAATAATAATAATCTATTAAATAAATATATTTTCTAAATTATTTTATTAATTCAATCAATAATAAATATATGTTGTTATTGAAAGTAATAGTCCACCCCATAATGTATCTATTAAGGTAACATGAATATCATAATTTTTAAATATTCCTATATTTGTAAAATCATAAGTTTTATTATATATAACTAAAGTGGATATCCAATTATTTTTAAATATAATAAATCAATTATTACTTTAATAAAAATAATTTATTTTTTTATTACTTTAATAAAAATAATTTATTTTTTTATTACTTTAATAAAAATAATTTATTTTTTTATTACTTTAATAAAAATATTTTATTTTTTTATTACTTTAATTT
>Ga0214919_10003364_pt1 | contig 24234 bp, 28 predicted proteins | sample LL1503_MetaG_FD_177994 | JGI IMG/M metagenome (GOLD analysis project Ga0214919, IMG submission 177994) | Freshwater microbial communities from Lake Lanier, Atlanta, Georgia, United States - LL-1503 | ecosystem: Environmental > Aquatic > Freshwater > Lake | place: USA: Georgia | collected... | reverse complement strand
GCTGGATAGCGATTCATAACCGTTAACAAGCCAGCAGACTGCGCACGAACTATTGCTTCCTCATCAATAACATCTAGCTGTAGCCAAATAGCTTTTGCCCCAATTGCGATTGCTTCGTCTACGACTTTTCCTACTAACGTTGAATTAACAAAGCAGTCAACTACATCAACTGGAAATGGAATTTCACTCAGAGTTCTATAACCAATTTCTCCATGAACAATTTCCGCACGAGGATAAACTGGAACAATTCGGTGTCCCTTATCTTGTAGTAATTTAGCCACACCAAAGGCTGCTCGCTCAGGATTATTGCCAAGTCCAACCACTGCCCATGTTTTCATGGCAAGAAATGAATCAATAACTTCGCTCTCGTTAATCGGTGCGTCCTAAAGCATGGAATTTCCAACCAGCACTCCGCCATAAATCTCTATCCAGAGCATTTCGCCCGTCAATAATTATCTTATTTTTTACTAAATGGCCAAGTTCTGATGGGTCTAAGGCGCGATACTCACTCCATTCGGTGAGGTGAAGAATTAGATCTGCACCTTTTACACATTCTGTAACACTCTCGGCAAAATTAAGATTAGGAAAACGCTTGCGAGCTGGTTCGATGCCTTTTGGATCATGAACTACAACATGTCCGCCAGCAGCATGCAGCTGTGCAGCTATGTCGAGGGCAGGGGAGTCGCGAACATCATCACTATCTGGCTTGAAGGTCGCTCCAAGTACAGCAAGTTTATACTGAGTTAAATTCTCTGATAAATCACTTCGGACCACATCAATTACGCGCTGTCGAGCGCGCAAATTAATCGCATCAATCTCCCGCAAGAATTCGAGTGCTTGTTTAGCGCCAAGCTCTTCGGCGCGTGCCATAAATGCACGAATATCTTTTGGCAGACACCCACCACCGAAACCAATACCTGCTTGCAGAAAACGGCTTCCAATTCGTGGGTCATAGCCGATGGCTTTAGCTAACACGGTGACATCTCCGCCTGCTGCTTCGCAAACTTCAGCCATTGCGTTAATAAATGAAATCTTCGTTGCGAGAAACGAGTTAGCCGCAACTTTTACAAGCTCAGCGGTTGGTAGATCTGCACGAATCCAAGGAGTTCCAAGAGCAATGATTGGCGCATATACATCTTTTAATATTTCTTCGGCACGATCGTTTGCAACGCCAACAACTAATCGATTAGGCGTCAGGGTGTCTTCTACTGCAAAGCCTTCCCTTAAGAACTCTGGATTCCAAGCCAAGTCAGCTTGAGGCGCAGACTCTGCCATTTGTATACGAAGTGACTGCGCAGTGCCAACTGGAACTGTTGACTTGCCAACCACAAGCGAACCATCTTTTAAGTAAGGTGCAATTGCTGCAACTGCAGATTTCACGTATGTAAGGTCTGCAGCTAATCCATCCTTGCTCTGTGGAGTTCCGACACAAACAAAATGAACATCGGCCTTAGCCACTGCAGAAAAATCAGTAGTAAAAGTTAATCGACCAGATTTAATTTCTTGGGCTAATAACGTATCCAAACCGGGTTCATAAAAAGGCAGTTCCCCTCGCGAGAGCATTGCTACCTTTTCAGGATCTGTGTCAACACCTATAACTGTAAAACCAAGAGAAGACATACAGGCTGCATGTGTCGCACCTAAATAGCCACAGCCAATAACTGAGAGGGTCGCATTCATAGCCATGAGTTTACTTCAGCGCTCCGCATGGATTTTCATCGGCAGTTCGAGTCTTGAATTTATCGATAATAGTTGGCTCAGTGGCAGTACTGGGCGATGATGAGGCTGAAGGTGACGGTGTGACCTCGTCCACAAGCGGTAAATCTAGAATTATTCGATTAAAAAGATCTGGTGCAAGAGTTTTATCCCATGTAACCACTGAGCCAAGGCCGCTGACTCGCGCATTGGAATTTCCTAGTGGAATTGTCAGGGTGCGAACTTTACTAGCTGAAAGATTTTTTAACTGTTTGGCTAAAGTGACTAAGTCACTTGTATTGAGTTGAGAATCTGTTTTAACCGTTGCAATTGAGGCATTAAAGAAATTCACTAACTTAATTGGATTGAGTAACACTCCTGTACTTGTAACTTTTCGGAGCACGGCACTCATGAACTGTTGCTGACGTTGCATTCGACCTAAGTCTCCCATCCCATCAAAGTCACGAGTTCTTACATACTTCAACGCTTCAACCCCATCGAGTGTATGAACTCCTGCGCTCATTACTAAGTGACTCTTCGGATCATTGATGTCTCTCTTTGAGCAAACATCAATTCCACCGAGAGAATCAACAACGCCGGCAAATCCAGCAAAGCCAATTTCCACATAGTGATCAATTCGAACACCAGTTTCATTTTCAATCGTCTTGATTAAGAGTGGCGCACCACCCCATGCAAATGCCGCATTAATTTTCCCACTTGCAGCGGCTACGGTTCGGTCCTTATAAAGAGAGGATTGATGCTCTGGAATTGTTACAAGTGAATCACGCGGGATAGAGATGATTGTGGCTCTATCTCTCGCCTTGCTTATATGAACTAAGAGCATGGTGTCTGATCTTGCACCTGCAGCAGATTTCGTGGTACCAACTCGCAGCAGCTTTGATTGCTCCTTGGAAAGTCCTTCACGTGTGTCTGAGCCAACAAGTAAGTAGTTCAGTGCAGAGGTTGGTTTCTCTGGACGGTTTTGAATTGATCCAAAAACGTCGACACGTTTAATAGCGCCACTAATCTGACCCAGACCCAGCCAGGCAATGGCAGAAATGGCGACAACGGCAATGGACAGTGATGTAATAATCCGAATTGGCCGAGTCGTTTTCACAGGCGAAGACTACTTCAGCGATACGGTGGTGGGGTTATGAAGACATCAGCAAATGAGTTATATGGCTCACCGAAGCAAGCAATCTCGGTAATTCTGCCCGTGCGTAATGAAGCCTCGCACCTTGCAGATTCAATTGCGGCGATTATGTCTCAGGATTTTCAAGGCTTATTCGAAGTAATTCTGGCAATTGGGCCATCTGAAGACGCAACCGAAGAAATTGCGCGCGAACTGGCTGCTGCCAATCCGAAAGTTGTAATAGTTGAAAATCCAACAGGTCGCACAGCTGCTGGATTAAATCTTGCGGTTAATAAATCGAAGTATGCAAACATTGTTCGAGTTGATGGACATGCTGAGATTCCAAAAAATTATTTAACTTTAGTCTTAGAAATTCTCACGGCTAGTGGTGCAGTAAATGTCGGTGGTGTCATGGCGGCAGTTGGAAAGAGTTTGTTTGAACGTTCGGTCGCTCGTGCAATGCGTAGCCCACTTGGTGTTGGTGCATCACGTTTTCACACAGGTGGCGATGCGGGCGAGGTTGATACAGTCTATTTAGGAGCATTTAGAAAAGAAGCCCTGCTTACTGTCGGAGGTTTTGATGAACGATTTACTCGAGCACAGGACTGGGAATTAAATTATCGACTTCGCGATGCTGGAGGCAAGATTTATTTTGATCCACGATTAGTGGTCACATACCGACCACGTGCAACAGTGAGAGCTCTGGCACGTCAATACTTTGAATATGGCAGATGGCGTCGAGTTGTTACGAGGCGTCATACTGGAACTGTAAATTACAGATATTTAGCACCGCCATTTACTGTCATAATTGCGGGACTTTCTTTAGCGCTTGGTATTTTAGTTTCAAGCATCTTATTTGTACCTGTACTTGTTTACGCGCTGTTTATTCTTCTGGCAGCTTTTAAGATAGGGAAATCTCCAGGTGAAATTATTTCACTCCCACTTATTCTCCTGACCATGCATTTCTGTTGGGGAATTGGTTTCCTCACTTCGCCAAAGTCGCTCGCACAGTGAGGTAGCCTTACCTCTGTGAATTCATCAATTCAAACCCCAACCCAGGTATATGTGCCTTTTCGGGCGGGTTTGCCACCTCTAATTGGTTATTGGAAATCATTGTGGTCAAGAAGGACATTTATAGCCGAGTACTCGCGCTCTGAATTGAGAGATAAGCATTTTGATTCCTTCTTTGGTCAACTGTGGTTAATTCTCAATCCACTCCTACTTTCCGGGGTTTATTTCTTATTAGTTGTAATTATTCGTGGAAACTCCGATAGCCAGAGGTATGTCCATTTAACTGCAACTCTTTTTCTCTTCTATCTAATTTCGAACTCACTTACTGGTGGAGTCAAAGCTGTCACTGGTGGTCAGCGCTTAATTTTAAATACTGCTTTTCCTCGCATAATGCTTCCAATTTCAGCAATGGTGATTGCTTTATTTAAATTTTTTCCAACAATAGTTGTCTTCCTCATTATTCGAACGCTTTTAGGCGTGCCATTTGTTTGGCAAATGCTCTGGGCAATCCCAATCTTATTAATTGCGATGATTCTTTCACTCGGTCTAGCGATAACAATTTCATGTATCAATGTTTACTTCCGCGACATCGCCAGTTTTTTGCCATATTTGACTCGAACTATTTTGTATTTATCACCAGTGCTTTATGAGTCTTCATCACTATCTAACCGGGTATTACGATTTGAAATCCTCAATCCACTTTTTCCATTACTGGACAGTTGGTCTCGGGTATTAGTTCACGGACAAGCTCCTCAAACATCAAGCATGTTGATAGCACTTGCATGGGCAGTTGTGATTTTTCTAATAGGGTCATACATTTTTCTTTCGAGGGAGCGTGAATTTGCCGTCCGTCTCTAACGAAAAGAAAACTAGTGAGGTTGCGGTTTCAGTTCGCGGTCTCGGACTTACATATACGACTTCAATCGAGCGTCGCCCAACCATAAAAGCACGTGCGAAATCTTTAGGCCGTGGGAAAAAACACACCCGAGTTATTCAGGCACTCAATAATGTGAACCTCGACGTTGATTACGGCCACGTTTTAGGTGTCATTGGCTCAAATGGAGCAGGTAAGTCATCAATGATGAGAGTGATTGCCGGCATTATTCCGCCGACACAGGGTCGAATTGAAGTCTTTGGAAGTGTCAGTACATTGTTGGCATTAGGTGTTGGCTTTAATCCATCTATGTCAGGTCGAGATAATGTTTTACTAGGTGGACTTGCTGCCGGTATGACACGGGATCAAATTGAAGATCGCTTCGATGAGATTGCTGATTTCTCTGAGTTAGGCGATGCAATCGATGCGCCGATGAGAACGTACTCATCGGGAATGTATTCACGATTGGCGTTTTCGGTAGCTGCCACAGTGCGTCCAGATATTTTAATTGTTGATGAGGCTCTTAGTACGGGTGATGCAAAATTCAAAGAAAAATCGCTCAACCGGATTAAAGAACTTCGAAGTGATGACAGAGCTCTCATCATTGTTAGTCATGCAATGGGAACCTTGCGAGAAATATGCAATGACATTGCATGGCTTAATAAAGGCGTATTAGTTCAACGCGGTGAACCCAATGCAACTATCGATGCGTACCAGGATTTCTTGCAGGTTAAAAGGAGCGCAGCATCCGATGAGGATGTTTAAAAAACTTTTCATTCTTATTGTTCTATTCACAACAATTTCTTTTCCGGTTCAAGCGCTTGAGCCTCCTAACATTCCTATGGAATTTGTACTTCATGGTGCTGGTTATGGACATGGAGTTGGGATGTCTCAAATGGGCGCGCGCGCCATGGCTCTGGCAGGAAATAGTTCAGAACAGATCCTTAAATATTTCTATAAAGATGTTGAGGTGGAATCAATTGATGATTCGAAGATTTTACGTGTAAATATCGGTCACTTACTATTGAGTACAAAAATCTCAACAAATTCTGCTGGCGGAATTATTCAGGTATTTACTGGAGATATCGGTGATCAAGCAGATGTAAATCCGATAGCCGTGCTTGCTAGTAAATCTGTACTTAATTTTTCGATGTTGGGTGTAAATGTTGTACCAAGCATTAGTGTTGGCAAGAAAACTTCTATCATCTCAAAAAGTCGAAGCTTTACAGTTCGTTGGAGTGGAACTCGATATCTGGGCGGAATTGATTCAATTATTTCAGTTAATAATGGATCCTCAAAGAAAATTCGATACGGACAGATTCAGGTGCGTTCGGTAAAAGATAAAGTGCTTGGTTATCGACTTGAAGTCACAAATTCAGTTCGTTTATCTGATGAGTATTTATGGGGTGTTAGCGAAATGTCCTCATCTTGGCCAACTGCAGCTCTTGAAGCTCAAGCAATAGCATCACGTACCTATGCGTTAAGTAAGGCAGGTAATTATCGAACTGCTTGCGATTGTGATCTTTATGGGGAGATTTCAGATCAAGTGTTTTTAGGATATGCAAAAGAGATAGAACCAAAATACGGGCCTCTATGGAAAGAAGCAGTGACTAGAACAAGTGGGTTGACCATTACCCAAAAAGGAATTCCAATATCAGCATATTTTTTCTCTTCGTCGGGTGGTAAGACTGAAGTCGCGGTTAATGCCTGGGGAAGTGAACGTGCTTATACACAAATTGTTGAAGATCCAGGAAGTTTAGACCCATTATTAAATCCAAGGTTTGCATCATGGGATCGCACTGTTACCCAAGCAGTTGTTGCTGCAGCATTTGCACTTCCAGATGTAGTCACTTTGGAAGTAATCAATAAGAATGAAAGTGGAACAGTTGGACAAATTCTTGCAACTTCTAGCTTTGGGATGCAGGTGGCGTTACGCGGAGAGACTTTTCGAAGTCGGACGAAAATTCCTTCCGCCTACTTTGATTTAGTTGACGTGCAAAACTGAATTAAGTCCGCCCCAACTATCGGTTCGACTTACTACTTCAAGCCCACCGTCTAATGAGTTGCGGCGGAAAAGCAGATCATGAGCTCCAGATAACGTTGCAGCTTTAACTATCTCTCCATCGGGTAGTCGTACCTTTGATGCTGCAGTGATGTATGTACCTGCCTCAATCACGCAGTTATTACCTAATGAGATTCCACAACCGGAGTTTGCACCTAGTAAAGTTTTTTCACCGATTGAAATTATTTGTTTTCCACCACCGCTTAATGTGCCCATAATGGAGGCACCTCCACCAACATCACTTCCATCCCCAACTACAACTCCAGCAGAGATTCGGCCCTCGACCATTGACGTTCCTAATGTTCCGGCATTGAAGTTCACAAAACCTTCATGCATGATGGTTGTGCCCGCCGCAAGATGTGCACCTAAGCGAACGCGATCAGCATCGGCAATGCGCACTCCACTTGGAACTACATAATCAACCATTCGCGGGAACTTGTCGATTGAAAAAATCGTTACATGGCCATGTTTGGCTTTGATTCGCGCACGGGTAATTTCAAAATCCTGAACAGCACATGGACCTACAGATGTCCAAACAACGTTATTGAGCAACCCAAACACACCATCAAGATTTGCCCCATGTGGTTTTAATAAACGATGTGAAAGCAGGTGTAGCCGGAGGTAAACATCTAATGCAGATTTTGGGGCATCCGAAAAATCGATTTCAATACTTGCAATTTCGCGGCTTACATCGCGTGCGTCATCAAAGCCAACGAGTGCTTGGAGTTCGGACGGCACCTCTTCGGAAAGTGGCCCAAGAGTCGGTGCGGGAAACCAAGCATCAAGGAGATTTCCATGTGACATTGTTGTTATTGCGTGGCCAGAAGCAAGAGTGGTCATGAGCTAAGCCTAACCCCTATCCTTGCAAGCATGCGTATTGGAGTTTTTTGTTCATCTTCGCCGACTATTGATCCTAAATATGTAGAGCTTGCCTATCAACTTGGCGAAGGAATAGGACATAAATCCTGGGAACTCATTACCGGCGGAGGACATATTTCAATGATGGGCGCTATCTCACGTGGTGCGCGTTCAGTTAATGGCAGAACTGTTGGGGTAATCCCACAAGCTTTAGTTGATATTGAGTTTGCAGACCATGACAATGATGAACTTCATGTCGTTCAGACTATGGGCGAACGCAAAGCATTGATTACGGATATTTCAGATGCCTTTATAACTTTACCGGGTGGCGCGGGAACACTCGAAGAATTTTTCGAAATCTGGGTAGGACGTTACTTAAAGTTTCACAACAAGCCAGTTGTGATTCTTGATCCATTTGGAGTTTACAATCCTCTGCATGAATTAGTGGAGCATTTGGAATCTGAAAAATTCATAAAGCCTGGCATGCGCGAACTCATCAATTGGACCACAACCGTCGATGAAGCTCTTACAGCATGTTCAAATTAAAAAATAATCACATAGCGATTTCTTTAATAGTCAATGCACCACTTGAAGAAGTTTGGAATTCACTAGCACAATGGGAAAAGCAGAGTGACTGGATGCTACAAACCAATGTTTGGGTTACATCAGAAATTACAGAAGGTATCGGCACTCAAATAAGTGCATTTACAGGAATAAGCCGTTTAGGAATTTTAGACACAATGGAGGTAACACGATGGGAACCTCCTTATATATGCGACGTCGTTCACACTGGAAAAATAATTCAGGGAACAGGTCGATTCCAACTTCGAGCGCAATCACCATCCCAAACTGCCTTTGATTGGTCAGAAGAGGTATTAGCGCCTCCCATAATTTTCATTTTCATTAAACCGGTGCTTTACCTAGGTGTGCGAATTTCACTAACTAGATTCGCTCGGACATTCCACTCATAGAGTCCTTGACGCCTGTGAGATTGATTGACCAGTAACCTTAGAACCATGAGCGAGTCGATCACCTTGGCACAGGTACTCGCCTCGCTGCCCGAAGAAGAGCGAATAATCCTGACTCTTCACTATTTGAAATCAATGCCCTCAGATGAGATAGCTACAGTTTTATCCGTACCAGTGCGGGCCGTAGACGCCGTTATTTCTAGCGGTAAGGCCAGACTGAGCGCGATATTGGGTATTTAGCGAGCTTGATTGGCCCTACTAGGCGATTTCCCACCAATGCACCTAATGCGAGATACTTGGAGCCTTGCAATTCCCCGCCCGATGTTAAAAGGAGTCTCCCCATGGCAGCCATGAAACCACGTACAGGTGATGGTCCAATGGAGGTTACTAAGGAGGCTCGATCTTTGGTGATGCGTATTCCACTTGAAGGTGGCGGCCGATTGGTCGTTGAGCTTAACCCTGAGGAAGCAAATAACCTCAGCGCAGCACTTCATACTGCGGTCGCTTTAGTTAAGAAGTAAAGGTTCAACAGGCACTAGCCTTCAACGCATGTCTTCGACTCTGACAAGTTCACCAGTAAAACTTAACTCAGCGATTAATGCTGATGCAATTGCTCTGGCATATGTTGGAGATAGTTCTGGGAGTTTTGCTTTCAAAGGCCCAGGAACGATAATTCAGGAAATTGAAAAATACTTTGAGATTAATCTGCTTGATGAACTTTCCTTCTTTTCTCCAACTGGGAAAGTTGGTGAGATATTTGAAATTCCAGTGAGTGCAATTGATGCGGTAACTGAACGGATTTACTTAACATCGGTGGGCGATGAATCAACACAATCTTTTCGAATTGCTGCAACAACTATTGCGCGAAAAGTTCGTGGGAAAAAAATCTCTGTTTACTCTGCTTGTGCAGTAAATAAAAAAGATGTGGCCGCTCATTCAATTTCTTTAACCATGGGCGCTTACCTTTGGAGTTTAAAAAGTGGAAAACTAGTAGATTTGCCCGTTTTTTTAGTTGCAAGTAATGATAAAGAGATTGTCGATAAGGCTTATGTTCTCGCGAAAGCCGTTGCACGCGCTCGCGATTTAGTCCATACGCCTTCAAATATTAAAACTCCTGAGTGGATGGCTAGCCAAGCTCAAAGCTTTGCTAAATCAACACGGTTAAAAGTTAATGTCTTAAGTGGCGCTGAGTTAAAAGAGTTTGGTGGATTGCGTGCAGTTGGTAACTCATCACCAAAACCGGGGCCACGCTTTATTGAGGTAACTTACACTCCGAAAAGTTATAAAAAAGGTCAAGGTCAGCTGCCACATGTAGTTTTGGTTGGCAAGGGAATTACTTTCGATACGGGAGGAATTTCACTAAAGCGCCCATACGATTTAATGATTCCAATGAAGTCCGACATGGCAGGAGCGGCAGCCATTCTTGCCACACTGACAGCGCTAGAAGAATTACAGCCTCATGTGCGCGTTACAGCGCTCATGATGTGTGCGGAGAATGCTATTTCTGCTACTGCTCAGCGACCTAGTGATGTGATTGCGCACTATGGCGGAACAACTGTTGAGGTTATCAATACCGATGCTGAAGGTCGCTTAGTTCTTGCCGACGGTTTAGCGTATGCCGATATAAATTTGAATCCGGATTACTTAATTGATATTGCAACTCTGACTGGTTCTGCAACTTTAGGTCTAGGCCGACAATTTGCTGCCATGTATACACGAGATGACAAACTTGCCGCTCAGTTTGAAAAGGCTGGCACAGAATCTGGAGATCGTGTGTGGAGAATGCCCCTCATCGATGACTATCAAGATTCTCTCGACAGCGACATTGCAGATTTCAATCATGATGCAAGCCACGCCAAATACTCTGCAGGGTCTGTCACCGCTGCACTATTCCTTGAGCATTTTGCAGGAAAACGTCGATGGCTGCATTTAGACATTGCAGGAACAGGGCGCAGTGACTTAGATGCAGGAGAAAATCCGAAAGGCGGCACGGGTTACGGTGTTCGATTGCTTACGACGTGGATAATGTCTTTGTGATGAAAATCGACCCGCACTCTTATGCCGAAAATTTTATAAATGAGGATCATTTCAAGTCACAAGCACGCGCTCGTGGAGTCGAACTCGGCACGATAGATGCAACACCCGGCGCAGGGGCATATCTTCGCCATCTGGCTTTCACGCTATCAGCACAATCAGTTGTAGAAGTAGGAACTGGTTCAGGTGTTGGATCCCTTTGGTTACTTGATGGCATGCTTACCAGCGGAACTTTGACCTCAATAGATGACGAAATGGAACACACACGTATTGCAAAACTAGCTTTTAATGAGGCAGACATTGCTCAAACCCGTTATCGCTTAATTACCAATTCAGTTCTAGATGTGATTTCAAAATTAACTGACCGTGCATATGATCTTGTTGTACTCCGTCACAACCCTGAAGATCTTGCCTTCGTTATTGGTGAGTCCTACCGGATATTAAGAAGTGGCGGAGCGCTTGTCATTGATAATTTCTTTGGTGGGTCAAAAGTCTGTGACCCAACGCAACGCGACCCAAAGACAGTTTCACTTCGCGATGCTGGGAAAATCATTAAAAATGACACAGAACATTGGGTGAGTACCCTTATTTCAACCGGTGATGGTTTGTTAGTTGCGACTAAGTTGTAGCAGAATGAAACAATGATATTTCCTCGAAAGAAGAAGTCTGAGATAGCACCTGCGTGGTGGGAGTCTCCAAGAAGTAGATCTACCTCGCGTACGAATATTGTTTTAGCAGCTTTTTTAGCTGGAAGTATCGGTGGATTACTAGGTTCTACAGCAACTGGTGGAAGCATCTTTCAACATGCAAATTTAGTTTCTTCTAAGAGTGTTATTGAAAGAGCACCAGATTCTGTTGCAGGTATTGCTGCGCGAGTTCTTCCCTCAGTAGTTTCAATCACGACACGTACAGGAGATGGTGGCGGCACAGGTTCTGGTTTTGTTATCAATAGCTCTGGATATATTTTAACGAATAACCATGTGATTACATCATTTGCCCAAACTGGTGGTACGTGCCGCGTCACACTCAACAATGGAGAAGTTTACGACGCAACTATTGTTGGACGCGATGCATCATATGATTTAGCAGTATTAAAAATTGGAGCTAAGAATTTAGTGGCACTCCAATTTGGAGACAGTGACAAAGTTGCCGTAGGGGATCCAGTGATTGCTATTGGTTCACCACTTGGTCTTTCTGGCACAGTTACTCTTGGAATCATTAGCGCAAAAGATCGCCCAGTCACAGCAGGTGAATCTGCGACTGAAAACTCATTTATTAATGCGCTCCAAACGGATGCGGCAATTAATCCAGGCAACTCGGGGGGACCACTTGTTGATGCAACCGGTGCGGTCATTGGCGTTAATTCTGCAATTGCATCTCTTGGCTCAACATCTCAAACTGGTTCAATTGGCTTAGGTTTTGCAATTCCAATTAACCAAGCCCGTAAAACTGCAGATCAGTTAATTATGGATGGAAAAGCGACATATCCGATTCTGGGAGTTTCACTGGATATGAACTTCACTGGATCAGGCGCACTTGTAGCTCAATCAAAATCAGGAGTAATGGCGGGCGGTCCTGCACAAAAAGCAGGCATTAAGCCGGGTGACATTATTATCAAATTTGAAAATCGAGAAGTAACTGCGGCTGAAGAGCTTATTGTCGCAGTGAGATCAAAGAATGTTGGCGATGTTGTCACAATAAAATATATGCGTGGAAAAACGGAGTTCTCCGCCACAATGACTTTAGTTGCCGCAAAAGACTAACGGTCTTGTTGCAGATAGGCTCAGCACATGTTCTTTGACATTGGCGCAGGAGAAATCTTGGGACTTGCTATTTTGGCTATGATTTTAGTTGGTCCTGAGCGTCTGCCAACGGTTGCAGTTGAAGCGGCAAAGATGCTAAAAAAACTTCGGAACTTGACGCAACTTGCTACTGCTGAGTTAAAGGAAAATCTGGGACCTGGATTTGAAAATCTACAACCCGCAGATCTTCATCCAAAAACATTTGTTAAAAAGCAGCTAGCTGATCTCATGGAGGAAAAACCAGTGACCAAGACGAAGCGCCCTGAAGCGCGAATCGACCCAGAACTCATATGAGTCTGATTGATGAGATTGCGCAGGCACTTACTGCGGTACAAGATCCTGAGCTTCATCGATCCATCACTGAATTGGGAATGGTTGATGATTTAAGCGAAGATGCTGGAATTGTTTCACTCACAGTGCTACTTACAATCTCCGGGTGCCCTATGCAGGATCGACTTCGCACTGACATTACAAGTGCTGTTTCTGGAGTCACAGGTGTTAAGAGCGTTAATTTAAATTTTGGAGTTATGTCACAGGAGCAACGCGATAACGTTAAAAAGATTATGCGAAATGGTCGCGAGAAATTCATTCCATTCGCACAACCAGACTCACTGACTCGTGTAATAGGAATTGCATCTGGCAAGGGGGGGGTTGGAAAATCATCTGTAACAGCCAACCTCGCGGTTGCTGCGGCGAATAAAGGACTTCGTGTTGGAATTCTAGATGCTGACGTATATGGTCATTCGATTCCACGTCTCATGGGTCTCATGGGTCAGCGTCCAACAGCCATCGATCAAATGTTTATTCCATTGGAATCTTTTGGCGTAAAGACTGTTTCAATGGAGATGTTTAAGCCAGAGCGTAGTGACGCCGTTGCATATCGCGGCCCGCTCTTGCATCGAGTTCTTGAACAGTTGCTTTCTGATGCATATTGGGGTGATTTAGATTTACTCCTCATAGATTTGCCACCTGGAACCGGTGACTTAGCGATTTCGCTGGGCCAGCTGATCCCAACCTCAGAGATCTTGGTCGTTACTACACCGCAAGTCGCCGCTGCCGAAGTTGCTGAGCGTGCAGGCAGAATTGCTCACCAAATTCACCAGCAAGTAATTGGTGTAGTAGAAAATATGTCTGAGTACATTGACCCCGTATCTGGAGCAATTGTTTCGCTATTTGGAAATGGTGGTGGAGAGGAAACAGCTAAGCGCCTCTCGCAATTAGTTGGTAGCGATGTAGCGCTACTAGGCAAGATTCCATTTAGTATTGATCTTCGCCTCGGAGGAGATGCAGGAGTACCTGTAGTTATCTCTGATCCAGACTCACCAAGTGCAGTTGCACTCAATAGCATTGCAGAGAAACTAATAAAGCGTAGTAAGTCTTTATTAGGAGTCAGACTTGGAATCGCTACGTAGTTCGGTAATAACCTCTTTTGCCAAATCTGAAAGTTCACCGCGCACAAAATCACGGGTCGCAACATCACCCAGCGAAATTCTCAACGCAGCTATCTCTCGGGTTAAGTATTCGGCATCGGCAATACTTCGTTCATTTCGTGCACGATCTTCATTGAGTTGGATTCGATCGCGATCTGCTTGTCGATTTTGAGCAAGCAAGATTAATGGTGCTGCATAAGATGCTTGTAATGAAAGAATTAAAGTTAAGAAAATAAATGGGTAGTCGTCAAAGCGCAGATTGTTAGGCGCAGTGGAATTCCAAACGACCCAACTAAACACAAAAATCGTCATGTAGACCAAGAACCGTGCAGTACCCAAGAATCTTGCAAAACGCTCTGACAGGCGACCAAAAGTTTCAGGATCAAAATTTGGTCGCAAAGATCGGCGGGTTTCGCGAGGTGTATCTAAACCGAAGTTACGTGCCATAACTAACCCTCCTTATATGAGACAGGCGATTTCTCGCGGTGGTCATGGCGCCAGTTTTCTGGCAATAAATGGTCGAGAACGTCATCAACGGTGATTGCACCGAGCAAGCGATCATTTGAATCTAAAACTGGTAGCGAAAGCATGTTGTAACTTGCCAAGTGAGAGGAAACTTCATGCAGAGATGCATCTGGCTTCACACCCCTGGAATGAGTGTCAACAATAGAACCTAACAAGGTTGAGGGTGGTTCGCGCAATAAACGCTGATAATGGACTGTTCCTATGAATCGCCCTGTTGGGGTTTCAAGAGGTTGTCGTGCGATAAAAATCTGTGAAGCCAGGGCAGGAGAAATTTCCTTTTGACGCACTGCTGCTAATGCATCGGCTACAGAGTAATCAGCACTCATAACAATAGGCTCGGTTGTCATCATTCCACCCGCGGAGTAATCTTCATAAGTCATAAGGCGAAGAACATCTTCGGCATCTTCTGGCTCCATGAGTTCAATTAATGCTTCGGCTCGCTCTTGACCAATTTCGCGCAATAAGTCCGCAGCATCATCGGGATCCATCTCACCAAGGACATCTGCTGCACGTTCGCCTTCTAGTTCTGCGAGAAGTGCAACTCGATCATCTTCATCCATCTCTTCCAAGACATCGGCAAGACGTTCATCTGCAAGCGCACCCGCAACTTCGACCCGGCGCTTTGGCGGCAAATCTTGCAGCACTGTGGCTAAATCTGCTGCACGTAGATTTGCTAAAGTTAAGAGCAAGTTTGTTACACCTTGATTTTGTTCGGTATATGCAAATCCAATAACATCTTCCCAAGAAACAGTTGAAGTTGCGCCTTTGCGTCGAAACCCACGACCTGAACGCATGATATGTACTCGCGTGATTAACCAATCACCTGTGTGATTTTGCTCCATTGCCATATCTTCAACGACGACAGCTTCATCCGTAGCAACCAATGTGATTGAACGATCTAGCATATCGCCAAGAACTAAAACTTCGCCTGGTCGCGTTTCGTATCGACGCATATTGAGAAGACCGGTTATGACAACTGCGCCACTTTCAATTGAAGTAACACGAGTAATCGGAACAAATACGCGACGACGCAGTGGCACTTCAACAACTAGCCCCAGGATTCGGGGTGGCAAATTATTTGTGCGAAGGGTCGCAACAGCATCCCGCACCTTTCCTACTGGATCACCATTGGGGTCAAAGACTGCGGTGCCTGCAAGACGGGCGAGAAATACTCGGTTCAAGAGATTTCCGCTCATGGGTTAAGGGTACCTTTCTCTTATGAATGCGGGTGAACAATTGCAGAGCGGGCAACATATTCGCGATAGCCATACAGCTATTCCAGCACGCCCAGACTTGATTCGGCTGGGTCTTGGAATAATTGGAATTGGCACATCAGGCCCTCTCATCGCAATGAGTGCGATGCCGATACCAACCTTAATTTTCTGGCGTAATTTGGGTGGATCTTTATTGACATTGCCATTTGCGCTTCGCCACCAGCGCCAGCGTACTGGAGTTAAATGGGCAGTTGTTGCAGGAATATTATTGGCAGTCCACTTTATGGGTTTCTTCTTGGCAATGCGATGGACCACAGTTGCTGCAGGTACTGCACTTGTTGCATTGCAGCCAATATTTGCTGCACTTTTTGTAAAAATGTCTGGAGGTCATATTCCATCAAAAGCTTGGCTTGGAATGGTTGTGAGTTTTTCCGGAGTCCTACTCATATCTGGAGTCGATTTAAATATATCTCTCAAATCATTTCTAGGTGATGTTGCTGCACTCATTTCGGCGGCATTAGCAGCGCTATACATGATGGCGGGATCCAGAGCTCAGCGAACTTTAGAAACTACAACTTATACAACCATTTGTTATTTTGTATGTGCAATCACCGCACTTCCCATTGTTCTCATATCGGGATATTCACTTTTTAACTTTACTGCACGAGAGTGGTGGATCTTGTTAGGGTTAATCCTTGGAGCACAAATTCTGGGTCACACTATGTTTAATGCTGCACTTAAACGAGTGTCACCCGCAATTGTTTCGCTGATTATTTTCTTTGAAGTTCCAGTTAGCTCGATACTAGCAATTTGGTGGATGGGGCAAAAACCTCCACTTGGAATTCTTCCTGGAATCGCATTGATTTTAGGTGGTTGCGTTTTAGTAGTCACTCGAACACGAAGTAGCCAGGGAGAAGTTGCGCCATGATTGATTTGCATACTCACACCAATAAAAGTGATGGAACTGACTCACCGCGAGAACTAGTCAATAAAGCTATTTCTATGGGGATGAAAGTCCTTGGAGTAACAGATCACGATACAACGTCAAGTTGGCAGGAGGCCATTGAGTCAGTACGGGGAGATCTTTCTTTAGCCCTAGGAAGTGAAATTTCCTGCCTGACCAATGAAGGCACAAGTGTTCATATGTTAGGTCTGCTTTTTGATGGAAATAATCCCGAGATGCAGGTGATGCTAGAAGAAACTCGCGACGGACGATTACCGCGAATGCGTAAGATGATTGAAAAAATGCGTGCAGCAGGTATGGATATCAGTATGAGTGATGTCGAAGCTGCACGACCAGAAGGAGCGACGTTAGGACGACCCCACCTAGCCGATGCTTTAGTCAATAAAGGGATAATTAAGTCTCGTGACGAAGCTTTTCAAGGAATGCTTAACAATGATTCAGCTTTTTATGTTTCTCATGCGGCACCTACTCCTATTGAAGCGGTACGAATGATTCGAAGTGCTGGGGGAGTAGCAGTGATTGCTCACCCTCTTGCATCACTTCGTGGACACATCTTGGATGCATCAAACTTTCAAGAGTTAGCGGATGCAGGTTTGCATGGAATTGAAGTTGATCATCGAGATCAAAGTCCAGAAGAGCGCACCATGTTGCGGGTTATTGCTAAAGAATTAGGATTAGTTATTACAGGTGCAAGTGATTACCATGGCAACGGTAAACTCAACTCATTAGGTGAGTTTCAAACCGCACCTGATCAATGGGAAAAGCTAGAGTCTCTGGCACAAGAGCGACGGGTGGTAAAAGCATGAAGGCGATTCAAGTTGGTGCCATAACTTTTGCGATTCAATCCTTTGTCACCCTATTTGTGATTATGGATCCTCCAGGTGCAACACCAATCTTTTTGGCACTTGTTGCACATAAAACATCCAAAGAGCGCAGAATTTTGGCAATTAAGGCGGCATCAGTTTCATTCTCTGTTATTACTCTCTTTGCATTGTTTGGACGCTTTATTCTGAGTTACCTCAATATCTCCATGGCTGCACTACAAGCAGCGGGTGCGTTACTTTTACTGCTCATCTCACTTGATCTACTTACGGGTGGGACGGGTAGCGGTAAAAGTCAAAGTAAAGACGCAAATATTGCACTTGTCCCGCTTGGCACTCCCTTACTTGCAGGTCCTGGTGCAATTGTTGCGACCATGATTTTTGTCCAAGGCGCACATACAACTCCTAAGATTTTAGGCTTAATCGCTGCAGTTGTTGGGGTCCACATCGCTATTGCCGCTGTTTTAATGGCTTCAACTACGATTTTAAAAGTAATAAAAGAAGCTGGTGTAACTCTAGTAGCCCGAATTGCCGGTCTCCTTCTGGCTGCGATTGCAGTTCAGATGTTAGTTGATGCCGTTAGAGTGTTTATTCTTGCTTAACTTTCTTTAAACTTTTTGGTTCTGACACGTGTTCGCTCTACCTTTTCTTTAGGCTTTGCTGCCTTAGTCGGGGTACTTTCTTTGCGTGGAGTTGATGTCGATTTACTTTCCACACGTACAACTGGTTTTGCTTTAACAATGCGCCCTGTTGAACCGGTTGGGATGTTTAATACCTCAAAAAGATGTGGTGAAGAAGAATAAGTCTCTTCTGGCTCAGCTAGTCCAAGCTCTAAAGCTTGATTAATCATTTTCCAACGTGCAAGTTCATCCCAATCAACAAATGTTACGGCAATACCATCTGCACCAGCTCTAGCAGTCCGTCCAATACGGTGCACATACGTCTTTTCATCTTCTGGACATTGAAAGTTAATTACGTGTGTGATTCCTTCAATGTCAATACCACGTGCTGCTACATCTGTTGCAACTAGCACATCAGATTTTCCTGCTTTAAAGTCGCGAAGTGCTTTTTCTCGAGCACCTTGTCCCAAGTCTCCATGAATTGTGTCGGCTTTAAACCCACGTTCAAGAAGATCGTCCGCTGTTTTCTGGCACGTCCGTTTGGTGCGACAGAAAACAATTGCTGGGCCGCGACCATCAGCCTGAAGTATTCGAGCGAGCATTTCAATCTTGTCCATGGCATGGGCTCTTAGGACATGTTGTTCAATCCTGTTAACAACTGCGCCTTCATCTTCGCTATCTTGAGTGCGAATATGAATTGGTTGATTCATAAATCGTCGTGCCAGTGCGATGATATCTCCAGGCATGGTTGCTGAAAAAAGCATGGTCTGTGTGCGATTCGGAGTATTTGCTAAAATCTTTTCAACATCAGGCAAAAATCCAAGATCTAGCATCTCATCAGCTTCATCTAGAACAAGTCGAGATACCTCTTTTAACTTTAATTGACCTTGGCGCGATAAATCGAGAAGGCGCCCTGGGGTTCCAACCACAATTTCTACACCGGCTTGAAGTGCTTCAATTTGTGGCTCGAAAGCACGACCACCATAAACTGCGAGAGTACGAATTCCTCGATTACTAGCAAGCTCTTCAATGTCTTTAGTTACTTGAGTGCAAAGCTCGCGAGTAGGGACTACAACTAAGACTTGCGGCATTCCCTTTGTTGGAAAATCAGCCCACTCAGAATCATTTGGAGCAACAACACGTTCAATGACGGGAATACCAAATGCGAGTGTTTTGCCTGTACCAGTCTTAGCTTGCCCGATGACATCACCATCAGCTAGTGCAATAGGCAGAACCATCTCCTGAATTGCAAATGGTGCGATGAATCCATGGGCGTGTAGAGCCTCAATGGTTTCTTGGCGAAGTGGAAGCTGCGCGAAAGTCAGTGACACTTTAAGCAGCGCCGAAGCCGACGCGACGTGATGCGGGTTCGCCGACTTCGACGAATCCAATCTTGTCTGCCGGAACAATAATTTCATGGCCACGCACATCACTGAGCATCAGTGGATTGCCTTTTGAAAGCGCTTCAGCGACCGCACTTTTTACCTCAGTTGTTGTCATTGGGCTTTCAAAAACGATGTCACTTGCAACGCGAGTAACAGCGATGCGGACTTCAGATTTCACCGCTACTTCGATTTTTTTAGCACTCATGGAGTTAATACTATCTGCCTTTAATTGCGCGGAAAACCAGAAATGCCTCTCCACATAAGGTTATTAACGAGTTCGACTGCTTGTTCACGAGTTAAGGCACTATCACGATCTAACCAATGACGAGCCGTGACTTGGGCATAGCCAATCATCCCAACCCCAAGCAGCATGGATGCCTCCTTGGGAAGGCCAGTGTCGATTGAAATTACAGCGCTCGCTGCTGCTGCACAGTCGTAAGTCATGCGATTGAGACGTTCACGCACTGAAGGCTCAACACTCATATCACTTTCAAATAGCAATCTAAATGCTTCGCCTTCCTTTTCAATGAAAGCAAAATATGCATCCACGGTTGCATGTACGCGATTTGCATTGTCAGGCGTCGAAGCAATCGCCTTCTGAATTTCAAATACAAGTGAATCAATGTGCAAGTCTAAAACTGCCAAATAAAGTTCAAGCTTGGATGGAAAATGTTGGTACAACACAGGTTTACTTACATTAGCTCGATCAGCGATTTCATCCATTGCTGCTGAGTGATAACCGGCAACTGTGAACACCTCGAGAGCTGCTGACAGCAAAAGCGCTCGGCGTTCATCACGAGGCAAGCGCGCCTTATTCGTTACATCTGAAGTAGTCATTGGCGCAATCGTAGAGGGGTTTGTGTACTTTTTACTAGAACTCAGCAAATAATTGGCACCTACTGAGCGACTACGGCAGTATTGGCCTGCTATGAAAATTCCACCACTAGTAAACACTCCGCTTGCGCTAAATACCGATGAAATGCGTCGCTACAGTCGACAGACCGTAATTCCGGATGTATCTACTCAGGGGCAAGGGCGATTAAAAAACGCCAAAGTGGTGTGTATCGGTGCCGGCGGATTGGGTTCACCGATATTAATGTACTTAGCAAGCGCTGGAGTAGGAACAATCGGAATAGTAGAATTTGACACTGTTGATGAATCCAATTTACAAAGGCAAATAATTTATGGCCAAGGCGATGTAGGAAAAAGTAAGGTAGATATTGCCTCAAAGAAGATTACAGAAATAAATCCATTAGTAAATGTCATCACTCATAATCTTAAGTTGGATAATTCAAATGCGATGGAAATATTTAAAGATTATGACCTAGTTATTGATGGGACCGATAATTTTGCTACTCGGTACTTAATAAATGATGCCTGCGTCATCTTGAATAAACCCTGTATTTGGGGTTCAGTTCTTCGCTTCGATGGACAGGTCAGTGTTTTCTGGTCTCAATACGGTCCTTGTTACCGCTGTCTACATCCAGTACCACCGAGTGACACACAAAGTTGTGCTGAGGCTGGTGTACTGGGAGTCTTATGTGCATCCATTGGCGCTATTCAAGCGACGGAAGCAATTAAATTGATAACTGGAATTGGTGAGCCACTCATCGGCTCAATCATCATGTATGACGCTTTGTCAATGAAGTTTCGTTCGCTCAAACTTTCCAAAGATCCTAGTTGCATCGCATGTGGAAAAAATCCAACACTTGTCGCCCTGCTTGACGATTATGAAGGTTTCTGTCGACCACCAAGCCCGAGCGAGATTTCGGTAAATGAACTAAAATTAAAAATTGACAGTAAAAGTGAATTTTTCTTAGTTGATGTGCGTGAACCACATGAATTTGAAATAGTGAAAATCCCTGGTGGTCAATTAATTCCACTAGCAGGCTTTCTTGATGGAAGTGCTCTCGCAAAAATGCCCTTAGATAAAGAGATTATTGTGTATTGTCGTTCTGGAAAGAGATCGGCAACTGCCTTGCAAGTCCTGAAAGAAGCGGGCTTTGATCGCTCGACACATGTAACTGGTGGTGTCTTGGCTTGGGCCGAAGAAATCGATCCAGCATGTACGGTTTACTGATGAAACAATCCTACGTTGGATATCGCATTCTCTTAGTTCATGCGCACCCAGATGATGAAACGATTAATAATGGTGCAACTATGGCTCTCTATGCCGCTCGTGGTGCGAAAGTCACTTTAGTTACGTGCACTCGTGGCGAAGAAGGAGAAGTACTCGTGCCCGCACTTTCAAATCTGGCAAGCTCACAGGATGACTTACTTGGCCCTCACCGCGAAATTGAACTTAAAAACGCAATGCGTGCTCTCGGTGTAGCTGACCATCGATTTCTGGGGAATTTTCGCGACAGTGGAATGATGGGAACCGAACCGAATAATCGACTTGATGTTTTTTGGCAAGCTGATCTTGATTCTGCAGCAAATCTTCTAGTTGAAATTATTGAAGAAGTTCAACCTCATATTTTGATTACTTATGATGAGATCGGTGGTTATGGTCATCCTGATCACATCAAAGCTCACCTGGTTGCAATGCGTGCGAGTGAACTTTCTAGTTGGCAGATACAAAAAATTTACTGGAACACCACACCTAAGTCTGTTATTGCGGCTGGCATGGAAGCAATGAAGGAAGCTGGCACTGATTTCTTTGGAACAGATGACATTAATGAAATTCCATTCGCCAAGGATGATTCATTTGTTACGACTTTAATTGATGGAAATGATTTCGTCGATGCAAAGATGGAAGCCATGAAAGCGCATGCAACTCAAATTGCACTTGATGGACCTTTTTTTGCACTTTCAAATAATTTGGGTCTCCAAGTATGGGGGCATGAGTACTACACACTTGTCCGCGGCGAAAAAGCAGCACCTTTTGATAGCAATGGCCGCGAAAGTGATTTAACCTCTGGAATAGTCATTTAATGCGATTTATTTACACTGTTTTAATTGGAGTGACTCTTGGACTCGGCTCGGTATTCTTGCACTCATCCTTACCTCCATTTGGATTAATTCTGAGTCTTTGCGCGACTTGTGTCGGAATTTGGAGTGTTGGACGTTTGTGGGGGAGTAGAAATTTAAGAATTATTGCAAGCATTGCGTGGATAACAGTTGTCCTGCGGGCGGGCTTTCCCGGAGTAAGTGATGAGTATTTGATTGAAGGAAGTACAATAGGTGTCTCACTCATTAATGGTGGTTTTTTAGTTTTAGTTCTATCCGTGTTACTTCCGGCCTAACGCCATATCCACTCTTGCCCAGAAGCACCATCTTTAATTTCCAAACCAGATTTCTCTAATGCTAGACGCAAAGCATCACTATCACTCCAACGTTTTTCACTCCTTGCAAGAAAGCGTGCTTCCAGCATTTCCTGTTGTTCTTTTGAAATCTCTCTTACAATTACTGGTCGGGTTAAATCTAATCCCAAGACTTTGTCGGCATAAATAAAAATTGCCCGTTTCTCCGAATCGGAAATTTCATGGCTCTTTTCAATAGAACGTAATCGTTGTAGCGCGCGAGGTGTGTCAAGGTCATATTCGAAAGCTTCCAGGAAATCATGGTCGACTTTGAACTCTGTTGAGTCACCCCAAAGTGCAGTTTTCCTGCGCCACTTATCCAGTTGAGCATCTGCAATTTCTAAAGCAGACCAGGTCAAATCCATCTGTGATCGGTAACGGTTTTCGAGAAAGCATAAACGAGTTGAAAGTGGATCTAGACCACGTGAAACAACATCTGAGAGAAGTACGACATTGCCGGCACTTTTGGACATCTTTCGACCTTCAAATAAAAGGTGTTCACCATGAACCCATAAATCAACAGTTTCAGTGCCAGTTGCGGCGTTTGATTGCGCGCGCTCATTCTCATGGTGGGGAAATCTCAGGTCTATTCCACCGACATGAACATTTACATGGTTACGTAGTAAACGCATCGACATCGCCGAACATTCAATGTGCCATCCGGGAAATCCAAATCCCCAAGGTGAATCCCAAATCATTTGTGTCCGCTCTGCCGCGGTTTTCCATAGCGCCCAATCAGCGTGGAATCGCTTACCGCTCTCATCGCTGTACTCGTAGCGATGTCCGGGCTTGAGAGCTTCTAGTCGGTTGCCACTGATATTTCCATAGCTAGCGAATGCTTTTGAATCAAAATATACAGATCCATCATTACCGACGTATGCAAAATTTTTAGAAACAAGATCTGCAATCATGGCAATCATTAGATCTATTGATTCGCTTGCTCTGGGATAATTATCTGCCTTCATCACATTGAGGAGCGCTAGGTCTTTATGAAACTTAGACTCGTACACACGAGCAATTTCAAATGGATCTTTATTTTCTGCGGTAGCTTGAGCCAATAATTTGTCTTCGCCAATAACGTCAACCGACATGTGTCCAACATCGGTGATATTTTGAACAAGTTCGACTTTGCCCCCAGTAACTTCGATGACACGGCGAATCAGGTCTGAGAGTAAGAATGTTCGCAAATTGCCTACATGTGCATCCCGGTAAACAGTGGGACCACAGCAATACATGGATGTCACACCGTTTTGGCTTTGAATCTCCTTAACGGCACGGCTGGCAGTGTCATAGATTGCAAGTGTCATACCTTGCCAATTACCTCTCGCCAAATAAAAATCTCATCATGAGAGAACTCAATCAGTTGTCCATGCCGGTTTCGAAGCGAGTGAGAACTCTCCAAAACCCCAACAATGTCGCGGAATCCTCCATCGGGATGGTGAAGACGAATCGTGAGGCGTTTACCTATGAGGGCTTCAAACCGCCCTTGCAGCTCGCTGACCATGGCACAACGATAAACCTTTACTTCAATATCGCG
>Ga0214919_10003363_pt1 | contig 24236 bp, 24 predicted proteins | sample LL1503_MetaG_FD_177994 | JGI IMG/M metagenome (GOLD analysis project Ga0214919, IMG submission 177994) | Freshwater microbial communities from Lake Lanier, Atlanta, Georgia, United States - LL-1503 | ecosystem: Environmental > Aquatic > Freshwater > Lake | place: USA: Georgia | collected... | reverse complement strand
AAGTTTCATAGGCATTAGCATAAACTGGAAACATGTCCGCTGACACCCTCCAACCTCATCTTCCATGGATTGAAAGCCATTTACCGCTGCCCCCTGTACAAAACGCATGGGGCGAAGATACCGAGGCGCCAGGTTTGCTGGCAGCGGGCTCAGATTTAGGGGTTGAGCGACTTTTAGAAGCCTATGCCAGAGGCGTGTTTCCTTGGTTCAACGCCGACCAGCCTGTGCTGTGGTGGAGCCCCGATCCCCGCATGGTGCTGCAAATCAAACACTTCAAGCTTCACCGCTCTTTGAGAAAAACCTTGGCTCGGTATTCAGCACATCCTCAATTTGAATTGTGTTTTGACCGCGCATTTGACGACGTGATAGAGGCGTGCGCGCAAAGCCCCAGAGAGGGTCAAAAAGGAACATGGATCGTACCGCCCATGGTGGAGGCCTACAAAGCCTTGCATCGCGCAGGCTATGCCCACAGCGCCGAAACATGGCTCGATGGCCACTTGGTGGCAGGCCTTTACTTTGTTTGCATTGGCAAAGCTGTGTTTGGCGAATCCATGTTCAGCACGCTCAGTGACGGCTCCAAAATGGCGCTTGCAGCACTGGTTCATGTCTGCGAGCAACACGGTATTCAAGCCATCGATTGCCAGCAAAATACGGCGCATTTGGCCTCGATGGGCGCCAGCGAAATGACGCGCACCGCATTTTTAGCTCAAAGTGTGCCAGCCTTGCAACTCACAAGTCCCGACTGGAGAAACGCCCAAATAGATTGGGATGTTTGGCGAACGAGCGCAGCATGACACACCTCAAGGATCTGCCCTTTAGCACACTGCAGTTTTATGCCACTGCGGCCTACCCTTGCAGCTATCTAGATGGCCGTGAAGCACGCTCGCAGGTGGCGACACCCAGCCATTTGATTCAAACCGATGTGTATTCGGACTTGGTCGAGCGCGGCTTTCGCAGAAGTGGTCTCTTTACCTACCGTCCCTATTGCGATGGCTGCCAAGCATGCGTGCCCATGCGCGTGCTGTGCAATGAGTTCAAGCCCAACAAAAGTCAAAAGCGTGCACTGAGAAAACATCAAAATTTGGTGGCACGCGTGTCTAGATTGGGTTTTGAAAATGAGCATTACGACTTGTATTTGCGCTATCAAAACAGCCGCCATTCGGGCGGCGGTATGGACCAAGACAGCATTGAGCAGTACAAGCAGTTTTTGCTTCAAAGTCGCGTCAATTCGAGGTTGGTTGAATTCAGGGAAGCCTGTGCCGCTGGCGAGGTGGGTGAACTCAAAATGGTCTGCATTGTCGATGTTTTGAACCAAGGGCTGTCTGCGGTGTACACCTTTTATGCCCCAGAGGAGCATGCCAGCTACGGCACGTATGGCTTGCTTTGGCAAATTCAACAAGCCAAAGACTTAGGGCTGCCTTTCGTTTACATGGGCTACTGGATTGGTGCCAGCCCCAAAATGCAATACAAAGAACGCTTTGTACCCTGCGAGAGTCTTCAAAACGACCAATGGACGCCCCACCCTTCTCCGGTCTGACAAATTGGCACGGCACAAAGTCAATTTCATCTTGTAAAATAAGATTTCACAAACAGACCGAGGTTCAGTCCCATGAGAAAAGCTGAAGCGCACCCGCCAGCAGCACCGACCATTCAAGTCATCGAGCGCTTGTTTTCACTCATGGATGTCTTGGCTTCTAGAGAAGACGCTATATCGCTGAAAGAGATCAGTGAAAAAACAGGTCTGCATCCGTCCACCGCACACCGAATCTTGAATGACCTGACCATTGGTCGTTTTGTGGACCGCCCTGAACCTGGCAGCTATCGGTTGGGCATGCGCATGTTAGAGCTGGGCAACCTGGTCAAGGCGCGCCTCAATGTGCGCGACGCAGCGCTTGCGCCCATGCGAGATTTGCACAAACTGATCCAACAACCTGTCAACTTGAGCATGCGACAGGGCGATGAAATTGTTTACATCGAACGCGTCTTCAGCGAGCGCTCGGGCATGCAAGTTGTCAGAGCCATTGGCGGCCGTGCGCCTTTGCACCTGACGTCGGTCGGCAAGTTGTTTTTGTCTGTGGATGAGCCCATGAAAGTTCGAAGCTACGCCACGCGCACAGGCTTAAACGGTCAGACCAAAAATAGCATTACGCAGCTGCAAGTGTTGGAACGTGAACTGTCAAAGGTTCGCCAATATGGCATTGCGCGCGACAACGAGGAATTGGAATTGGGCGTGCGCTGTATTGCAGCAGGCATTTACGATGACCAGGGCAAGTTGCTTGCGGGCCTTTCTATCTCAGCACCCGCTGATCGAATTGACGAAGCTTGGTCGGCCAAATTGCAAGCAACAGCCGAAGGAATTTCTCAAGCCCTCGGCTACAAAGATTGAGGCTTTAGCCAGCCGTGTCGGCTGAAGCAAGCTGACTGCGAGCATTTTGATTTTCGACCCAGCGTCGAACTCGCTCAGCATCTGCAATTCGGCTTAATTTGCCAGCAGAGTCTAAAAACACCATGATGATTTTGCGACCCGCCACCTTGGTCTGCATGACCAAGCATTGGCCAGCTTCAGAGATGTAGCCCGTTTTTTGTAAACCGATGTCCCAGTTGGGACTTTTAACCAGTCTGTTGGTTGTGATGTATTGCAGCGTTCTGCGGCCCACGGCCACCTCTCGACCAGGTGATGTCGAGAGTTCGCGCAACAAAGGGACATCGTAAGCAGCACCGACCAGCATGGCCAAATCAGTGGCGCTGGATTGGTTGCGGCTGGAAAGCCCTGTAGGTTCGACGTAATGTGTGGACGCCATGCCAAGGCCTTTAGCGCGGTCGTTCATGGCTTTCACAAACAAGGGCATGCCACCTGGGTAAGTTCTTCCCAGTGCGTGTGCGGCGCGATTTTCACTGGCCATCAAGGCGAGGTGCAACAAGTCACCGCGGCTGAGGACCGATCCAACAGCCAAACGCGAGCTGCTGCCCTTTTCGGTGTCCACATCATCTTGGGTGATGGTGATCATTTCGGTTTGAACCAAGTTGGCATCGCTGATGACCAAACCTGTCATGAGTTTGGTCAGTGATGCAATGGGCAAGACGGCCATGTCGTTCTTGCGAATTAAAACTTCATGGGTGTCTTGATCAATGACAAGTGCCACGCTGGAGCGCAAATCGAGAAGGTCAGCGCCTTGGTGTAAACCGGCAATGCGGCCAAAAGAAGGTCTTGTGTCTGTGGCCTTTTGCTTGACGGATTTACGGGGTTTTTGAGTGTTTTTGGCTGAAGCTTTGGGTGAGGTTTGGGGTAAAGATTTGACTGTGTTTTGTGCAGAAACCACCGGTTTTTTGGCAGCAACTGGTTTTCGCGCGTTTTCGTTGTCTGCCGCAAAGCTTGGAAGTGACATCAAGGCCAGGATGCACAAAGGCAAACAAGGCTTGAAAACACTGCAGGAAAACAGGCGATTTAGTGGATTCAAAGCAATACTTTCAAGGCTCAAAGTCATCTGGATTTTGGCGAGTGCCATCGAAACTCACGACAGTGTACCAAAATAAAAAAGCTGCGCAAGATCAACACCTTGCGCAAGCTTCTTGAAGACCTTGTTCAGTCTTAGCCCTGAAGCACTTAGCCCTGAGCCGCCACCCTGTCTGCCTTGCTTTGAAGTTTATTCAAAGCACTCAAGTAGGCCTTGGCCGAGGCCACAATGATGTCGGGGTCAGAGCCTACGCCATTGACCACGCGGCCGCTGTTTTGCAAGCGAACCGTGACTTCGCCCTGGCTTTCGGTCGATCCGCTGATGGCGTTCACAGAATAAAGCACCATTTCAGCACCGCTTTCTACGATCGATTCAATGGCTTTGAGGGATGCATCAACGGGGCCATTGCCCTGCGATTTGCCATGAACTTCCTTGCCACTGACCGTGAAAACAATGGCGGCGCTGGGTCGCTCTCCAGTTTCACTGTGTTGTGCCAAAGATACGAAGGCGTATTGCTCTTTGTCTTGGGTGACGCTTTCTTCACTGACCAAGGCCAAGATGTCTTCGTCAAAAATTTCGCTTTTGCGATCTGCCAATTCTTTGAAACGCGCAAAGGCCGCGTTCAACTCTGTCTCACTTTCGAGCACCACGCCCAGCTCTTGCATGCGTTGTTTGAAGGCGTTGCGGCCGCTTAATTTACCCAGCACAATTTTGTTGGCTGACCACCCCACATCTTCTGCCCGCATGATTTCGTAGGTGTCGCGCGCTTTCAGCACGCCATCTTGGTGAATCCCTGAGGCATGCGCAAAGGCATTGGCACCCACCACTGCCTTGTTAGGCTGAACGACAAAGCCTGTGGTTTGGCTCACCATGCGACTGGCCGCCACGATGTGGATGGGGTCGATGTTCATCTCTAAACCAAAGTAGTCTTTGCGCGTTCTGACGGCCATGACAATTTCTTCCAAAGAACAATTGCCTGCCCGCTCACCCAAGCCATTGATGGTGCATTCAACCTGACGTGCACCGCCCAACTTCACACCAGCCAAACTGTTGGCCACCGCCATGCCCAAGTCGTTGTGGCAATGGACAGACCAAATGGCTTTGTCGGAGTTTGGAATTCTTTCGCGAAGTGTTTTGATGAACTGACCATACAACTCTGGCACAGCGTACCCAACGGTGTCAGGCACGTTGATGGTGGTTGCGCCTTCAGCAATGACTGCTTCCAAAATTTTGCACAAGAAATCCATGTCACTTCGGTAGCCATCTTCAGGGCTGAACTCGACGTCTGCGACCAAATTGCGTGCAAATCTGACGGACTGTTTGGCTTGCTCGAAAACCTGATCGGGCGTCATGCGAAGTTTCTTTTCCATGTGCAATTCAGAGGTTGCAATGAAGGTGTGGATGCGGCCATTGTTGGCACCCTTTAAGGCTTCTGCTGCGCGTGAAATATCGCGGTCGTTGGCGCGCGACAGTGAGCAGATGGTGGAATCTTTGATGGCATTGGCAATGGCCTGCACAGCCTCAAAGTCACCGTTGGAGCTGGCTGCAAAACCAGCTTCGATCACGTCAACGCGCAATCGCTCTAATTGACGCGCAATGCGCAGCTTTTCGTCACGGTTCATGGAAGCACCTGGCGACTGCTCACCATCACGCAATGTCGTGTCAAAAATAATCAATTTATCGTCCATGTTTCACTCCTGGTTTTAAATCTTCAAAAAAGCGACTTTGAAATAAAAAAAAGCCCGCTGCGATTGGCATACGGGCTTGATGGGAAACTGAACAGCGTGCGCTATACATCCCGCCCGTGGGGCGTCAGTAGTAGGGCTAGCAAATTCGTTTTCATAGAAATACTGTATCACAACTTTTAGAAAAGGTCATTACCGGTGAAGCCCGCGCTCATCGGGGTCTTCGGTAGAGGTGCTAATGACGCTGGTGGGTTCACCCTTGAATCGGCGCCAGCCATACAAGACATAGCCACTCAGCCCATAAATGACGAACAAGCCAAAAAGCACCATGGGGGGGTGAATGTTGACCGCCGCAATGCCAAGGGCAATGAGCACAATGACCACAAAGGGCACGCTTTGCTTCATGCCGACATCTTTAAAACTGTAAAAAGGCACGTTGGTGACCATGGTGAGCCCTGAAAACAGCGCTACCACAAACATGGGCCAAGCCATCGAGGTGGGCGAAATTTCAGCATCGGTCATGATGGAGATGAAGCCCATCACCAAGGCCGCAGCCGCCGGGGAAGGCAAACCTTGGAAAAACCGCTTGTCAACCACCGCGGTGTTGACATTGAAACGGGCCAAACGCAAAGCTGCGCAAGCGCAGTAGACGAAGGCAGCAATCCAACCCCACCGACCCAAGCCCTTCAATGACCATTCATAGGCAATGAGGGCGGGCGCAGCGCCAAAGGAGACCATGTCGGACAAAGAGTCCATCTGCTCACCAAAGGCACTTTGGGTGTTGGTCATGCGCGCCACACGGCCGTCTAGGCTGTCGAGCACCATGGCACAGAAAACACCAATGGCGGCCATGTCAAAACGGCCGTTCATGGCCATCACGATGGCGTAAAAGCCACCGAACAAGGCCGCCAACGTGAAGAGGTTAGGCAACACGTAAATGCCCTTTCGGGGCTTACGCGGTTGACTGCTCAACTCGACGTTGTCGGAATTTTCTGAACCATCGTGCATGCGAGCTTTCTTTTGGTTGAAGCAGATGCCGAAATCAGTTGCGTGTTTTGTCAACCAACTTATTTTTGGCAATCCAAGGCATCATAGAGCGCAATTGCGCGCCTACAACTTCAATGGAGTGCTCAGAGGTCAAACGACGGCGTGCAGTCATGCTTGGGTAGTTGGTGCGGCCTTCCAAGATGAACATCTTGGCGTACTCACCCGTTTGAATGCGTTTCAGGGCGTTGCGCATGGCTTCGCGTGATTGCTCGTTGATGATTTCAGGGCCTGTGACGTATTCACCGTACTCTGCATTGTTTGAGATGGAGTAGTTCATGTTACCGATGCCGCCTTCGTAAATGAGGTCAACAATCAGCTTCAATTCGTGCAAGCACTCAAAGTACGCCATCTCAGGCGCATAACCGGCTTCGACCAAAGTTTCATAACCCATCTTGATGAGTTCCACGGCGCCGCCGCACAAAACAGCTTGCTCGCCGAACAAGTCGGTTTCTGTTTCTTCTTTGAAGTTGGTTTCAATGATGCCGGCTTTGCCACCACCGTTGGCCATGGCGTAGCTGAGTGCCAATGCAATGGCTTTGCCGCTCTTGTCTTGATGCACCGCCACGAGGTGGGGCACGCCGCCGCCTTGTGTGTAGGTGTTGCGCACTGTGTGGCCTGGCGCCTTAGGGGCGACCATCCAAACGTCGAGGTCTTCACGGGGAATCACTTGGTTGTAATGAACATTGAAGCCGTGTGCGAATGCCAAAGAGGCACCCTTTTTAATGTTGGGCTCTACATCATTGCGGTACACATCGGCAATTTGCTCGTCGGGCAACAAAATCATGACCACGTCGGCCGCTTTCACAGCGGCAGCCACTTCCATGACGTTGAGGCCAGCTTTTTCAACCTTGGGCCAGCTTGCGCCGTTTTTACGCAAACCCACAACCACTTTCACGCCACTGTCGTTTAAGTTTTGTGCGTGAGCGTGGCCTTGTGAGCCGTAGCCAATGATGGCCACTGTTTTGCCTTTGATGACGCTGAGGTCACAGTCTTTGTCGTAAAACACTTTCATGGGTTCTCTCCTTCAAAAATCGTTCAAAAAATTTTGGGTTTAGGCGCGCAAAATGCGCTCACCCCGTCCAATGCCGCAGGCACCAGTACGGACTGTTTCAAGAATGGCGCTGCGGTCAAGGGCTTCCAAAAACGCATCGTTTTTGGATTGGTCGCCCGTCAGTTCCACGGTGTAGCTTTTGTCGGTGACATCAATCACGCGACCACGAAAGATGTCGGCCATGCGCTTCATCTCTTCACGTTCTTTGCCCACAGCGCGCACCTTGACCAGCATGAGTTCACGCTCGGTGTAAGCGCCTTCTGTGAGGTCAACCACTTTGACCACTTCAATGAGGCGGTTCAGGTGCTTGGTAATTTGTTCAATGACGTCGTCAGAGCCAGCCGTTTGGATGGTCATGCGTGACAGGCTGGGGTCTTCGGTAGGCGCCACACTGAGCGACTCAATGTTGTAGCCTCGGGCAGAGAACAAACCCACCACGCGCGACAAGGCGCCGGGTTCGTTTTCAAGTAAGACAGCGATGATGTGTTTCATGTGCGATTCCTCTTTTTGCCGCCCTCCCCTGCACACGGTAATGCGCAAGCTTGGCGGTCAATAGATTCTTCTTAAAGGTTCAAATTGATTTCAAAAAATGTTCTTAAAGATCTTCAGGGCTTAAAAGCATTTCTGTAATGCCCTTGCCTGCTTGGACCATGGGGAACACGTTTTCGGTGGGGTCGGTACGGAAGTCCATGAACACCGTGCGATCTTTCAGTTTGCGGGCTTCGCGCAATGCGGGCTCGACATCTACGGGGCGCTCAATGAGCATGCCCACATGGCCATAGGCTTCAGCCAACTTCACAAAGTCGGGCAAGGCATCCATGTAACTGTGGCTGTAACGACCTGAATATTCAATTTCTTGCCATTGACGTACCATGCCCAAGTAGCGGTTATTCAAAGACACAATTTTGATGGGCGTGTTGTATTGCAAACACGTGGAAAGCTCTTGAATGCACATTTGCACAGAGCCTTCACCCGTGACGCAAAACACTTCGGATTCTGGCTTGGCCAACTTAATGCCCATGGCATAGGGAATGCCCACACCCATGGTGCCCAGGCCACCTGAATTGATCCAACGCCGAGGTTCGTTGAATTTGTAATACTGAGCGGCCCACATTTGGTGCTGACCCACATCAGATGTGATGTAAGCATCAGCATCTTTGGTCATGTTGTACAAAGTCTGAATGACCTTTTGCGGCTTGATGACCTCGGTGTTTTCGCTGTCGTACTTCATGCAATTGCGTTGGCGCCAGCCGTCAATGGTGGACCACCAAGCACCCAAGGCATGGCTGTCGGGTTTGAGGCCCGACTCTTTGATCATGGCAATGAGTTCGGTCAGAACATCTTTGACATCGCCCACAATAGGCACATCGACCTTCACACGCTTGGAAATGCTAGAGGGGTCAATGTCGATGTGAATGATCTTGCGCTCGTTTTGTGCAAAGTGTTTGGGATTGCCAATGACGCGGTCGTCAAAGCGCGCGCCTACAGCCAACAACACATCAGAGTGTTGCATGGCGTTGTTGGCCTCCCATGTGCCGTGCATGCCGAGCATGCCAAGGAACTTTGGATCGGTAGCGGGATAGGCGCCCAAGCCCATGAGGGTGTTGGTGACGGGGTAACCCAACATGTCGACCAACTGGCGCAACTCTGCTGAGGCATTGCTTAAGAGCACGCCGCCGCCCGTGTAGATGTAGGGACGCTTGGCTGCCATCAACAATTGAAGCGCCTTGCGAATTTGCCCGCTGTGGCCTTTGCGCACAGGGTTGTAGGAGCGCATTTCAACTGTTTCGGGGTACCCGTGGTAAGGCACTTTGTTGAATGAAACATCTTTGGGAACATCGACCACCACCGGGCCAGGTCGACCACTGCGCGCAATGTGGAATGCCTTTTTCATGATCAAGGCCATGTCGCGGGCATCTTTGACCAGGAAGTTGTGCTTCACAATGGGGCGCGTAATGCCCACGGTGTCGCACTCTTGAAAGGCATCGAGGCCAATGGCGGCAGTGGGTACTTGGCCACTGATGATGACCATGGGAATGCTGTCCATGTAGGCCGTTGCAATGCCGGTGACGGCATTGGTGAGGCCGGGGCCTGATGTGACCAAAGCAACGCCAACATCACCCGTGGCGCGGGCATAGCCGTCGGCCGCATGCACAGCAGCCTGCTCGTGACGAACCAAGACATGCTGAATGGTGTCTTGCTTGAAGAAGGCGTCGTAGATGTGCAAGACAGCACCACCTGGGTAACCCCAGATGTACTTGACGTTCTCGGCTTGGAGGGCTTTGACAAGAATTTCGCCACCGCGCAAATCAACGGTCGACGAAGGTAAAGCTGCACTGTTGGCAGCTGTGGCGGCACTGGCCATTTCAGCTTTGGAGATTTCCATATTCAACCTTTGTGAATTTCTCTAACGAAAAACCTTGGGTGCTCTTTTGCGGGACTCTTTTGAAGTCGCATCGGAACTTAAGACCACCAACATAAGCCTGTGCATGTGAGCACTTTGGCCGGATGGTGATCCGTTTGCGTTTTTTCAATTGCAACCCAGCATTATAGAGGCCAGAATGCCATAATCCAAACGCACAAAATTGAGTGCCGTATTTGGTTCCTTACTTTGGCCACAGAAAAAGAACTTTCAGATTTCCTTAAAAACACGGAGAAGCGTGCCTTCAAACGTACGCTTTACCACGTGCGCAACGAGGAATCGGCCTTGGACATTGTGCAAGACAGCATGATCAAGCTGGCCACCCATTACGGCGACAAACCCCAAGCCGAGTTGCCTTTGCTGTTCCAGCGTATTTTGTCCAACACCACCCTAGATTGGTTCAGAAGACAAAAAACCCGCAACGCCCTTTTTTCCAACATGAGCGACTTTGGCACCGATGCCAACGGTGAGGATTTGGACTTTTTGGAAAACTTAGGGGGGCTGAGCGAACCCGGTTTGGGCGAAAGTGCAGAAGATTTAACCCAGCGCAAACAAATATTTCACCAAATTGAGGCAGAAATACAAGAATTGCCGCCTCGTCAACGCGAAGCCTTCCTGCTGCGTTATTGGGAGGAGATGAACCTTTCTGAGACGGCAGTTGCCATGGGCTGCACTGAAGGCAGCGTCAAAACTCACTGTTCTCGGGCTGTTCAGGCGCTGAGCAAAGCACTTCGCGCCAAAGGATTTAACACATGACAACGAACGCCAAACCAGACATGCACAGAATTGACCAAGTGGGCCGGGCTATTTCGCGCCGCCTGAATGAGCATGCCCCAGACCTGCCGCACGACATTACAGAGCGCTTGCGCGTGGCCCGAATGCAGGCCCTTGCTCAGCGCAAACCCGAGCCCATTCGCGTTTTTGTCCCTCAGTTGTCCGCAGCCGGCGGACTTGGCATGGGCAATTCCGACGAAGGTTTAAATCTCTGGAGCCGCTTGGCGTCTGCCCTGCCCTTGATTGTTTTGCTGTTTGGCTTGGCCGCCATTCATATTTTTCAAAACGAGCACCGCGCCAATGAGATTGCCCAGCTAGATGCCGAACTTCTCATTGACGACCTGCCCCCAGCGGCCTACACCGACCCTGGGTTCTTGATCTTTTTGAAGTCCAACCCGCTTGAATCAAAGGTGCCCGATTGATCCAATCGAGTTTGATGACCAGCTATCTCGCTGTCGTCTTATGTACGGCAGTCACAGGCGCGTTCGCGCAAACTCCTCAGGCGAACGCCATCCATCCTCCAGCCGGACCCTCAGCGGCACCCGTTTCCGCTTCAAATTCATCTTGGCAAAGTTTAAAAGGCTCGCAAAAAAAAGCCCTGGCGCCTTTGGCGCCTCATTGGGCGCAAATTAGCAACGCTCAAAGAAACAAATGGCTGGCCATGTCAAACAACTTTGACAATTTGTCCAACAAAGAACAAGCCATCCTGCACGAAAGAATGGCAGATTGGGCCTCTTTCAGCCCCCAACAAAGAGCACAAGCCAGGCTGAATTTCAATCAAACCAAAACCCTTGGCGCCGACGCCAAAAAAACGCAATGGGAGGCCTATCAAGCTCTCAGCCCTGAAGATAGGAAAAAACTGGCAGCCCAGCAAATCACGGGCATTCAAGGTGCAGCCACAGCGTCTCAGTCCACATCGCCCCGCAAAATCATTCCTTTGCCAGGCAAATCCATACCGGCTGAAGCGGCAAACAACTCCACCACAAGCATCGTGATCGACAAGAAAACCTTATTGCCCACCATTGTGGCCGTCCCTGAAGGTACTTGAGTTGAGTGATTCACCTTTAATGCCTGAAGATTCTGTCGATTCAAGCACTGGTATCCAGCACATTTTCACCACCCCTTCCCTGGCACGCCGCATGGCCTGCTGGTTTTATGAGGGCATGTTGCTGTTTGGCGTCACTTTCCTAGCTGGCTATTTGTTTGGCACACTCAGCCAAACAAAGCACGCCTTGGACAACCGCCACGGCCTACAAGCTTTCTTATTCCTTGTTTTTGCCATTTACTTCACATGGTTATGGTCCAAGGGTCAAACCCTTGCCATGAAGACTTGGCATATCAAAGTGTTAGACGCCTCTGGCCAGCCACTCACTCAGCCTCAGGCATTGCTCAGATACTTGCTGAGCTGGGTGTGGTTTTTACCGCCCATTGTTGCGGCCATCCCCTTTCAATTGCCGGCGCCAGTCGTTGGGCTGCTGGTCCTTGTTTGGGTTTTTGTTTGGGCCATCTCAAGCCGATTCCAATTGCGTGGACAATATTGGCATGACGTCTGGGCTGGAACGCAGCTAGTGGATGTTCCAAAGAAACCCTGAAATTCATCGCCATCCTAGTTTCATGACCATTGACCATGTGAATCCCCAAAAGGCCCGAAAGGGCCTGTCGCGCATTTTCCATGCGGGTGGCTATTCCATTGCGGGGCTCAAAGCGGGATGGGGCGAAACCGCATTTCGCCAAGAAGCCTTGCTCGCCATCTTTCTCATCCCTGCCGCCTTTTGGCTAGGTCAGACTTGGGTTGAAGTTTCCTTGTTGTGTGGTTCCGTTATTTTTGTCATGGTGGTCGAGCTGTTAAACACCGGCATTGAAACGGCCATCGACCGAATTGGCACTGAATGGCATGCGCTGTCCAAGCGGGCCAAAGACATGGGCAGTGCGGCTGTTCTGCTCAGCCTTTTTCTCTGCTTAGGCATTTGGTCTGCTGCCATTTGGAAATACATCCATGGCTGAACCTCTTTTTTCAATTTGTGTTTACTGCGGCTCGAAGCCTGGCAATGACCCCGCGTTTGCTGAATCTGCTCAACAAGTGGGGCAATGGATTGCGCAACACGGTGGGCAGCTTGTGTACGGGGGTGGCAGAAATGGGCTGATGGGCATCGTTGCCGATGCCGCCCTTGCTGCGGGAGGCCGCGTGGTAGGCATCATCCCGCGCGCCCTGGTTGAAAATGAATGGGCCCACACGGGCTGCACCGAATTGCATGTGGTGGAAACCATGCACGATCGCAAAAGAATGATGGCAGAACGCGCCGATGCATTCATTGCATTGCCAGGTGGTATCGGCACCTTTGAAGAATTTTATGAAGTTTGGACCTGGCGCCAGCTGGGCTACCACAACAAGCCCATTGGCTTGCTGAACCTGAATGGCTTCTACAACCCCATGCTGGCTTTTTTAAGCAGCGTGGTGCAGCACCAGTTTATAGGGCCATGGCAAATGGATTTAATCCAAACAGACAGCGATGCTCTCAAGTTGTTGCCCAGTTTAATTCAAGCTGCAGGCATGCCAACGCCGTTCTTGAGCCAGGCCATTTAGAACATTGGCGCTTAAACAGCGTCGTCGTCAACTTCGCCTGTGCGAATGCGAATGACGCGCTCAACGGATGTGATGAAGATTTTGCCATCTCCAATTTTGCCTGTGCGTGCGGCTTTCACAATGGCGTCAACGCAGCTCTCTACGTCGCCATCTTTGACGGCTACTTCAACTTTCACCTTGGGCAAAAAATCGACCACATACTCGGCACCGCGGTACAGCTCTGTGTGGCCTTTTTGACGACCGAATCCCTTAACTTCCGTCACAGTGAGTCCTGTCACGCCACATTCAGCAAGTGCTTCACGCACTTCTTCGAGTTTGAAGGGTTTGATGATGGCTGTGATTTGTTTCATGAGTCAGGTCCAGTCTGAAAAAATTAAGCTCGAAATCGATTGGTAATAGGATAACGCCAATCTTTGCCAAAACTGCGGTGTGTGACACGAATTCCCACAGGAGATTGTCGGCGCTTGTACTCGTTGAGTTTAATCAACCGGGTCACTTTTTCAACGTCTGAGCGATCAAAACCATCTGCCACCAGCGCTTGAATGCCTTCGTCGTTCTCCATGTACCTTTGAACAATGGCATCTAAGACTTCATAAGGCGGCAAACTGTCTTGGTCTTTTTGGTCCGCCCTCAATTCAGCGCTGGGCGGGCGGGTGATGATTCTCTCAGGTATGGGATTGCGGCCAGTGCCATATGGATCATTTTGATTGCGCCACTCGGCCAACTTGAAGACTTGTGTTTTGACAACATCCTTGATGACCGCAAAACCGCCAGCCATGTCGCCATACAAGGTGCAATACCCTGTGGCCATTTCACTCTTGTTACCCGTTGTCAGCACAATGGCGCCCGTTTTATTGGACATGGCCATGAGCAGCGTGCCGCGAACACGCGCCTGAATATTTTCTTCGGTCGTGTCTTCTGACAAACCTTTGAATTGGTCTGACAAAGCCAATTTGAAGCTCTCAAACAATGGCGCAATGGCGATTTCGTCGTAACGCACACTCAGGCGTTTAACCATCTCGCGCGAATCTATCCAGCTGATGTCAGCGGTATAGGGAGACGGCATCATGACCGCATGAATGTTGTCTGCCCCCAAGGCGTCAACGGCCAGCGCCAGCACCAAGGCGGAATCGATGCCCCCAGAAAGTCCCAAGATGGCGCCAGGAAAACCGTTCTTGCCTAAATAGTCGCGAATGCCCAAGACCAATGCGTGCCAAAGGTCTTCTTCCCAAGAGTTGCTTGCCGACACCTCGGTGCCTGTCATTTGCAAGCCCTCAGGCCCTTGATTATTTTGAACGCTGATGGTTTGCAAGCACTCTTGGAATGCGGGCGCTCTGGCAACAACTTCTGCCTTGGCATTGAGTGCGAAGGATCGACCTTCAAAGATGACTTCGTCTTGGCCACCCACCAAATGCGCATAGACCAACGGCAATCCGCACTCTTGCACCCGTTGGCCCATTTGAACCTCACGCTCGAGCCCCTTGCCCACATGAAAAGGAGACGCATTGAGCACCAACAACAACTGTGCCCCTGCATGGCGAGCACTTTGCGCAGGCGCTTCAAACCATGCATCCTCACAAATCAACAAACCCATTTTCACGCCGTCGACTTCAAACACACAGGGCTCATGTCCCGATGTGAAGTATCGACGCTCGTCAAACACTTGGTAATTGGGCAATTCTTGTTTGGCGTAAGAGGCAATGACCTGCCCCTCGCACAAGACACTGGCCCGGTTGAAGCGCTTTGTGACAGAGACGCTGCGGCTTTGCATGCCGCCGCCTTCAGGATGCCCCACCACCACGTGCAAACCTTTTAACCCAGCCAACTCGCGGGCCACTGTTTTCAGGGCATCATCGCAGGCATCCATGAAAGCTGGTCGCAGCAGAAGGTCTTCTGCCGCATAGCCACAAATGGCCAGCTCAGGGGTGATCAAGACCTTTGCGCCTTGGTCATAAGCTGTGCGAGCAGCTTCGATGATTCTGCGGGCGTTGCCCGGCATATCGCCGACGACGAAGTTGAGTTGGGCTATACAAAGTTGAAGGGTCATACAGGTGAAGGAATTCAATTCCAACAATTATGTCATTGAGGTGCAGGATTCGATGCGCGATGTTTCGGCGCAGGACTGGGATGCGTTGTTAGATACCCAAACCGAGCCCACTCCCTTCATGCGCCACGCCTATCTCAGCGCCATGGAAGAAAGTGGCTCGGCCTCAGCGAAAACGGGTTGGAAATTGCAGCTTGTCACCCTCCGCCATGCCTTGCCAATGAAGTCAGGCCATTTGGCTGGTGCTGTTGTTTTGTACATTAAGCCCCATTCTTATGGGGAATATGTGTTCGATTGGGCCTGGGCGGATGCCTACCAAAGGCATGGTTTGAACTACTACCCCAAAGCTGTGTCTGCAGTGCCGTTCACGCCAGTTCCTGGCTCGCGCTTGTTGGCCGACTCAAGCCAAAGCCATTCTGCCCTTGTGTCGGCCATGGTTGAGCTGGCCCAAAAAGAAGATTGGTCCTCCTTGCATTTGTTGTTTTTGTCAAACGATGACCTTCAAGTGACTGAAACGGCAGGTTGGCTAAGCCGACATACCGTTCAATTTCATTGGCACAACGCGACTTACGACGACTTTGAGGATTTTCTGAGGGCTTTGAATCAGGAAAAACGCAAAAAAATAAAGCAAGAGCGACGCAAAGTGGCTGAGGCGGGTGTGGTTTTCAAAGCCTTTGAGGGCGTTCAAATTCAAAGCGCCGACTGGGATTTCTTTTACCAATGTTATGCCCAAACTTATTTCGAGCATGGCAACGCACCCTATTTAAACCGTGATTTTTTCCAGCGCATGCAAGACACCATGCCCGCTAATTGGGTGCTTTTCATTGCAGAAAAAAATGGCCAGCGCATGGCCTGCAGCCTGATCGGCTTGGGCAACAACGTGGCCTATGGTCGATATTGGGGCGCCTTAGAGCGCGTCGATTGTTTGCACTTTGAGGCCTGCTACTACCAGCCGATTGCGTGGTGCATTGCCAAGGGTGTAGCGCGTTTTGAAGGCGGTGCGCAAGGCGAGCACAAAATGGCGCGGGCACTGCTGCCTGTCAAGGCCAACAGCGCGCATTGGCTGGCTCATCCTGGCTTTGCCGATGCGGTCGAAAAGTATTTGGAAAAAGAAGGCCATGGCGTGGCGGCCTATTTGGAAAACTTGGAAGGCCGATCGCCCCTCAAAGCGAAGTGATCGGCTTTTCGGTTTGCTTAGGCGTTTTCTTTTTGGTAGTTGGCAATTCCGTCCAAGATTTCTTTCTTGGCAGCTTCTGGGCCTTCCCAACCCAAAATTTTGACCCACTTGCCCACTTCCAAATCTTTGTAGTGCTCAAAGAAGTGCGCAATGGTTTTCAAACGCAGTGGGTTTAAGTCTTCAGGCTTTTGCCATTGGGTGTAGATCGACAAAATTTTGTCGGTAGGTACCGCCAAAACCTTACCGTCTTCGCCCGCTTCGTCTTCCATTTTCAAAATTCCAATGGCGCGGCAGGGCACGACAACGCCAGGAATAAGGGGCACTGGGGTAATGACCAATACGTCAACAGGGTCGCCGTCACCGCTGATGGTTTTGGGCACATAGCCGTAGTTGGTGGGGTAATGCATCGACGTGCTCATGAAGCGATCGACAAAAATGGCGCCAGTGGCTTTGTCGACTTCGTATTTCACGGGGTCGGCATTCATCGGGATTTCGATGATGACGTTGAATTCTTCGGGTACTTTGCTACCAGGGGTGACGTTGTCTAGGGACATTTTTCTGAAAATTTAAAGAGTTGATCTGAATCTAAGAAGCTTAGGATTAACCCCCATTTTACTTTCACAGGGCTTGCTTCTTCAGCCCAATGCCCTTTTAATACTCAAGTTGGCCAATCGACTCCAAATTGGATCGAGGAAGCAACGCCGGGAGGTGCTCCCTAAGCGTTGCACCTCCTTTCAGCGGTAACCATTTAGGAGATTGATTTATGACAGGCAATTCAGCGTTGATTTTGGCGCTCGTTTGCGGACTGATCGCCGTGATTTATGGCGTTTGGGCACGCGGTTGGATTTTGGCCCAAGACCCCGGCAATGATCGGATGCAAGAAATTGCAGCCGCCATTCAAGCAGGTGCAGCGGCTTATTTGGCCAGACAATACAAAACCATTGCCATCGTAGGCGTGGTTTTGGCCATCCTCATGGGCGTCTTCTTAGACGGCTTGACAGCCATTGGCTTCGTCATTGGCGCCGGTTTATCTGGCGCCTGTGGCTTCATTGGCATGAACATCTCTGTTCGAGCCAATGTGCGCACTGCGCAAGCGGCTACCAAGGGCATTGGCCCTGCCCTTGACGTTGCCTTTCGCGGCGGTGCCATTACCGGCATGCTGGTGGTCGGCCTAGGTCTATTGGGTGTCACAGGTTTTTACTGGTTCTTGGCTGGCAATGGCAACCTCACCCCCGACGTCAAGTTGTCTGTCATCTTGAACCCCCTCATTGGCTTTGCCTTCGGCTCTTCCCTGATTTCCATCTTTGCCCGTTTGGGCGGCGGCATCTTTACCAAAGGTGCAGACGTGGGTGCCGACTTGGTCGGTAAGGTTGAAGCTGGCATTCCAGAGGATGATCCTCGCAACCCAGCGGTCATTGCCGACAACGTGGGTGATAACGTGGGCGACTGCGCCGGTATGGCCGCCGATTTGTTTGAAACCTACGCAGTCACCTTGATTGCCACCATGGTTTTGGGTTCACTCCTCATTGCGGGCGCGCCTGGCAATGCGGTCATGTACCCCCTCGCATTAGGCGCCGTGTCCATTTTGGCTTCCATCGTTGGTTGCTTCTTTGTCAAAGCGACACCCGGCATGGTCAACGTGATGCCCGCCTTGTACAAAGGCTTGGCCATTGCGGGCGGCTTGTCCTTGGTTGCGTTCTATTTCGTCACGGTATGGATCATGCCCGACAACGCCATTTCAGCCAGTGGTAGCCAAATGAAGCTGTTCGGCGCTTGCGCTGTAGGTTTGGCCTTAACGGCTGCACTGGTTTGGATCACTGAGTTTTACACCGGTACCCAATACAGCCCCGAGCAACACATTGCGCAAGCTTCTACAACAGGCCATGGCACCAACATTATTGCCGGCTTGGGCGTTTCAATGCGCTCCACAGCTTGGCCCGTGATCTTTGTGTGTATTGCCATTTTGGCTTCCTACAAATTGGCGGGTTTGTACGGCATTGCCGTGGCGGCCATGTCCATGCTTTCTATGGCCGGCATTGTGGTGGCATTAGACGCCTATGGCCCCATCACCGACAACGCTGGCGGTATTGCCGAAATGGCAGAACTGCCTAGCAGCGTGCGCGATATCACAGACCCATTGGACGCCGTGGGCAACACCACCAAAGCTGTGACCAAAGGCTATGCCATTGGCTCTGCAGGCTTGGCTTCCTTGGTACTTTTTGCCGACTACACCCACAAACTCGAATCCTATGGCAAAGCCATTTCCTTTGACTTGTCCGACCCCATGGTCATTGTGGGCTTGTTCATTGGCGGCCTCATTCCCTACTTGTTCGGCGCCATGGCCATGGAGGCTGTTGGCCGCGCTGCGGGTGCTGTGGTGGTTGAGGTTCGCCGTCAATTCAAAGAAATCAAGGGCATCATGGAAGGCACTGCCAAGCCAGAATATGGCCGCGCTGTTGACATGCTGACCACTGCGGCCATCAAGGAGATGATCGTTCCTAGCTTGCTGCCTGTGGTGGTGCCCGTTGTGGTGGGCCTGGTTTTGGGCCCCAAAGCTCTGGGCGGCCTGCTGATGGGCACCATTGTGACCGGCTTGTTTTTGGCCATTTCCATGTGCACCGGCGGCGGTGCTTGGGACAACGCCAAGAAGTACATCGAAGACGGCCATCACGGCGGCAAAGGCTCAGAGGCGCACAAAGCCGCTGTCACCGGTGACACCGTGGGCGACCCCTACAAAGACACTGCAGGACCTGCCATCAACCCCTTGATCAAGATCATCAACATTGTGGCCCTGCTCATTGTGCCTTTGATGATGCAATTCCATGGCTAACTGAAGCCCTCAAAAACAAAGCCCGCTCATGGCAACATGATCGGGCTTTTTTACGCGCAAAATACAGGCATGCAACTCAACTTCATTCACAACCAATCGGTGGCCAGTCAGGCGGGGCAAACCATCCCCATGCTTGACCCTTCAGATGGCCAAGTTTTTGAACACATTCAGCGCAGTACGGCCGCTGACATTGACCAAGCTGTGCAGTCTTCAAGGCAATGCTTTGAGGGACCTTGGGCCAAGATCAACGCCGCTGAGCGGGGTCGTTTGCTCATGGCCCTTTCACGCAAAGTGGCGGAGCACACCGACGAGCTCATGCAGCTTGAGCAACGCGACTGCGGCAAGCCCACACAACAAGCCATGGCCGACGCCCGCGCTTTGGCCAGGTACTTTGAATACTACGCCGGTGCTTGCGATAAGTTTCATGGCGAAACCATTCCCTACCAAAATGGCTACAGCGTTCTCACATGGCGCGAACCTCATGGCGTTACGGGTCACATCGTGCCCTGGAACTACCCCATGCAAATTTTTGGCCGATGCGTAGGCGGCGCTTTGGCGGCAGGCAATGTCTGCGTTGTCAAACCGGCTGAAGATGCCTGCTTAAGCTTGATTCGCGTCGCCCAATTGGCGGCTGAAATTGGCTTTCCTGCAGGTGCCATCAACATTGTGACGGGCTACGGCCACGAGGTAGGAGATGCCCTGGCCAAACATCCTGGTATTGATCACATCAGTTTCACTGGCAGCCCCACAATCGGCACCCTGATACAACAAGCTGCAGCCGAAAGACATTGTCCTGTCACGCTTGAGTTGGGTGGCAAAAGTCCTCAAATTATTTTTGCCGATGCCGACTTGGATGCTGCCATTCCGGTGGTCATCAACGCCATCGTTCAAAACGCCGGACAGACTTGCAGCGCAGGTTCTCGCGTCTTGATTGAGAAAAGCATTTACGAGCCCTTGCTGGTGCGTTTGGGCGAGGCCTTTTCTAAGTTGCGAGTGGGCCCTGCCAAGGCAGATTTGAATTTAGGCCCCCTGATTCGCGCCAGCCAGAAGCAACGCGTTCAGGGTTTCTTGGCAGACGCGCAAGCTGCTGGCATTGCCACTGTGGCGCAAGGCGTGGTGGTGTCTGACGCGCCAGAGTCTGGTTTCTACCAAGCGCCTGTTTTGTTAAGAGATGTGCCGGTTAACCACCGTGTGGCACAAGAAGAAGTGTTTGGCCCGGTGCTGTCAGCCATGAGTTTTGATGGCGAAGATCAGGCGGTGCAACTTGCCAACGCCACCTCTTTTGGGCTGGTGGCTGGCGTGTGGACGCGCGATGGCGGGCGGCAATTCAGAATTGCCAAACGCCTTCGAAGCGGCCAAGTGTTTGTCAACAACTACGGCGCAGGCGGTGGCGTTGAATTGCCCTTTGGCGGCGTCAAGTCTTCTGGGCATGGCCGTGAAAAAGGTTTCGAAGCCCTGTATGGTTTCACCACCTTGAAGACTGTGGCCATTCACCATGGTTAACTCTCTGGTGCGCTGAGTTGTCTTTGCAGTCATTTCATTTTTAGGATATCAAATGAACATCAATCAAAAAGTGGTCATCGTGACGGGTTCCGGTGGTGGTATTGGCGAAGGCATTGCCAAACATTTCGCAGCGCACGGCGCCAAGGTTTTGGTGAACGACATTCAAGCCGCTGCGGGTCAAAAAGTGGTCCAAGACATTCAAGCAGCTGGCGGTACTGCGGCCTTCTTTGCCGCTGACATGATACGTTCAGACGATGTCAAAGCTTTGGTGCACGAAGCTGTGAAATTGTGGGGGCATTTGGATGTGATGATCAATAACGCGGGATGGACTCACCGCAATCGTCCTGCGCTGGAAGTCAGCGAAGATGAGTTTGACCGCTGCTACGCGGTGAACATGAAAAGCATTTATTTAGCCACCGTTCATGCGGTGCCAGTGTTTCGAAAAAAGGGGGGTGGCGCCTTTATCAACATTGCGTCTACGGCTGGCATTCGGCCACGCCCCGGCCTGACTTGGTACAACGGCTCTAAAGGCGCTGTCATTACCACCAGCAAATCTTTGGCGGCCGAACTCGGCCCCGACAATATTCGTGTGAACTGCATCAACCCTGTGTTCAACCCCGACACGGGTTTGTCGGCAGAATTTGCAGGCGGTCCGGTGGACGATGAAAAGCGCGCCAAGTTCATGGCCTCCATTCCGCTGGGTCGTTTTTCGACAGCCTTGGATGTTGCCAATGCGGCCTTGTATTTGGCCAGCGACGAAGGCTCATTCATCAGTGGTGTTTGCATTGAAGTAGACGGCGCACGTTGTGTCTGAACGCGTTATCCCCATCCTCATTCAGCCCCTGGGGAATCTGCCCCTTCCTGAGCCATTACAAGCTCAGACTTGGACGCCAGGACAGCCGCTGCTTGATCAAAGAAAGCGGCCTTTGCGCGATTTGCGTATCAGCGTCACAGACCGTTGTAATTTTCGGTGCAGCTACTGCATGCCCAAAGAAATCTTCAACAACGACTACGTCTATTTGCCTCACAGTGCGCTGCTCAGCTTTGAGGAAATTACGCGCACAGCCCAAAGTTTTATTGCCTTGGGTGTTGAAAAACTTCGACTAACAGGCGGCGAGCCCCTGCTGCGAAAAAATCTAGAAGTTCTCATTGCTCAGTTGGCGGCCTTGAAAACTTTGGCCGGTCAAGACTTGGACATCACCCTCACAACCAATGGTTCCCTTTTGGCAAGAAAAGCCCAGGCCCTCAAGAGTGCCGGCTTAAAACGAGTGACGGTTAGCCTCGATGGACTTGATGACGAGGTCTTCAAGCAAATGAACGACGTTGACTTTCCGGTCAGCGACGTGCTTGAGGGCATTCAAGCCGCGCAAGCTGCCGGCTTAGGGCCTATCAAGGTCAACATGGTGGTCAAGCGTGGCACCAACGAACAAGAAATATTGCCCATGGCGCGGTATTTCAAAGGCAAAGGCATTGCACTTAGATTCATTGAGTACATGGATGTGGGCGCCACCAATGGCTGGCGCATGAATGAAGTGATGCCCAGCGCTGACATTTTGCACTTGCTGCAAACCGAGATGTCATTGACACCGCTTCAAGCCAGCCAGGCCGGCGAAACAGCAGAGCGTTGGGGTTATCTGAATGAACAAGGCGTGCACGATGTGAGCCTGGGCGAAATTGGTTTCATCAGCAGCGTAACCAAAGCATTTTGCAGCGACTGCAACCGCGCGCGCTTGACCACCGAAGGTCAACTCTATCTGTGTTTGTTTGCCTCGCGAGGCTATGACCTCAAACCTTTGGTTCGAAGCGAGTTGGATCAAAGCGCACTCACGCAGGCCATTGCCGCCATTTGGTCGCAACGAGATGACCGGTATTCTGAACTTCGAGTCTCGGAGCCAGCCTTGGAAAACGGTTCAACGCCAAGCGGCGCCAAGCGCAAGGTTGAGATGAGCTACATCGGCGGCTAATCTCATTCAATCGACATCCATGGAACAATTTTCGACATGAACGATCTGAGCATGACAGGCTTAATTTTGGCCGGAGGTCGAGGTGCGCGCATGGGCGGCATTGACAAAGGTTTGCAAAATTTCAATGGCACCCCACTCACCCTTCACACACTCATGCGGCTGCAAATGCAAACCTCTGAGCCCTTGTCCCAGATCATGGTGGTAGCCAACCGAAACTTGTCGGCCTATGAATCTTTTGGGGTGCAAGTATGGCCCGACAGCACCGATGGTTTTGCAGGTCCCCTTGCCGGATTTTTAACAGGCCTTGAACGCTGTGAAACAGACTTGTTGCTGACCGTGCCTTGCGACAGCCCCTTGTTTCCTTTCAATCTGGCGCAGCGTTTGTTGGACACCTTAATTTCTGAGGAAGCCGACATCGCAGTGGCCGCCGCCAAAGAAGAGGACGGCACTGTGCGAGCGCAACCCGTGTTTTGTTTGATGCGAGTCAACTTGTTAGAAAGTTTGGTCAAGTTCATGCAATCGGGTGGCCGCAAAATTGATGCTTGGACAGCCCTTCACAAAACCGTGTTGGTGCCGTTTGACACCGCCGATGTCGACCCCCGTGCCTTCTTCAATGCCAACACCCTCGAAGAATTGCACCGCCTCGAACAAAGCACATGACACACCCACCGTCACTGGCTGACATTGCCGCACAAATTGAAGCTTATGACCCGCAGGCACTTGCGGTCCAAGAGGTCTTGAATTTTCTAGATCACTTGGTGACGCCAGTACAAGACTCAGAGTCAGTCGACATCTTTGCAGCACTGGGCAGAGTCACTGCGCAAGACGTGATCAGCCCCATCCATGTGCCACCGCACGACAACTCCGCCATGGATGGCTTTGCCTTTAATGGCGCCCAATTGCGTGACACGCAAGGCTTGTCGCTGAAAGTGGTGGGCACCGCCCTGGCGGGAAAAGCATGGGCAGGTGCGGTTAATGCGGGCGAATGCGTGAAGATCATGACGGGCGCCATCATGCCCGAAGGACTGAACACCGTGGTGCCGCAAGAACTTTGCCACATCGCACCCAGCGACGTCGTTGAAATTCCTGCCGGTCTGCTAAAGGCAGGTGACAACCGTCGCTTGTGCGGCGAAGACATCATGCAGGGGCAACCCGCCCTACTCAAGGGTGCCTTGGTTACGCCTGCAGCAGCAGGACTGCTGGCCAGCTTGGGCGTTCCCAATGTCTCGGTGGTGCGGCGCTTGCGCGTGGCTTATTTCTCAACCGGCGATGAAATTTTGAGTTTGGGTGAAGCGCCCCGCGAAGGCGCTGTGTATGACAGCAACCGCTACACGGTGCATGGCATGCTTCAAGCGCTTGGCTGCGAGATGATTGACATGGGCGTTGTCAAAGACAATCCTGACTTGCTAGAGAAAGCTTTTAACCGAGCCGCTGAGCAAGCTGATGCCATCATCACCAGCGGCGGTGTGAGTGTGGGCGAAGCCGATTTCACAAAGGCCATGATGAAGAAGTTGGGCGATGTGGTGTTTTGGAAAATTGCCATGCGACCAGGTCGGCCGATGGCCGTCGGCCGAATTCAAAAAGGCCAACGCTCAGCCGTTTTGTTTGGACTGCCCGGCAATCCTGTAGCGGTCATGGTCACCTTTTTGGCTTTTGTCAAACCAGCCTTGCTGAAAATGATGGGCAGTACGGCCACGCCC
>Ga0214919_10003362_pt1 | contig 24240 bp, 34 predicted proteins | sample LL1503_MetaG_FD_177994 | JGI IMG/M metagenome (GOLD analysis project Ga0214919, IMG submission 177994) | Freshwater microbial communities from Lake Lanier, Atlanta, Georgia, United States - LL-1503 | ecosystem: Environmental > Aquatic > Freshwater > Lake | place: USA: Georgia | collected... | reverse complement strand
AACTCTGGTATGGAGCTTGAAAGGCTCCTGTCCTAACCGCTAGACGATGGCGCCATGGAGCCGATAATCAGATTTGAACTGATGACCCCCTGCTTACAAGGCAGGTGCTCTACCAACTGAGCTATACCGGCAAAGACACAAATTAATGTGTCAACATATCACTTTTTACGTAGACGATTTACTGCCAACGCAACAAGTGCAAGAACTAACGTACCAACTAATCCTGCGGCAGGTGACACCAATTGTACTGGTTCAACTTCTTCTTTTTCGGCTACTACTTCCGTAGTGGAAGCAGCAACCTCTGCTGCTGGTTGTACGTCACCTGCTGCAGCTTGTGCGGTTACTGGTTGTGTCTCAACTGCAACTACTTCAGCTGGTGCTACAACTTGTGTTACTGGCGTTTGTGTTTGTGTTTCCATTTTTTTCTCCTTCAAAATAATTTACAATATCATATTTTTTGATAGATTGTTTATATTCCATTCTATCAATTCCTAGCAGAGCAGCGGCTTCCCGATCTGACCTGGTAGCAGAGGCAGCATACATTAGCAAAGCGGCCTTGGCAACGTCTTTGAGGCTCCTATAGATTGGTATACCAAAAAGTGGACTCCCAGCTGCCTTAATTGCTAATTCTAATTTTAAACCCATTATTTCTTCCATAGTTAATGAGTTCAACATTATTTCAAATTGTTCTGATGTTTTACCATCTCGTTTTAATTTCTTTGAGAGTGAATAGTGTTCACGCTTTCCTTGAATTTTTCTTTTCTTGTTCCAGGTCACTTACTAATCCTAACAGGGCATAGCCCGCGATATCACGATATGGACTTTCACTAAACGCATTTTTTCTTGTAGCAATTCGAAACAACTTATCAATAATTCTTGTAATTGTTAATAGATCACGATAATTTTCTACAGCAACACCATCAGGAAATAAAATTTTTATTATTTCTTCACTTTTTGAAAAACTATCACCATAAGCTTCTTGTTTATCTTTAACCAGTTTTCCAATTTCAGTAGCAGTTTTTACGTAATCTCTCATAACGAGACAATAACATCCAACACTTTTCTTGTAAAGTCAGCGTTTCTTTTTCTTGCTTTCACCTAATGGATTTGGAGAAGCAGCTGGCGGTTGTTCTAGATTTGAAGAAGGTAGTTGAGAAGTAGTAACGGATTCTGGTGTAGTTGAATCAATCTTTGATTTTTCTTTTTCATATGAAGGTGTTGTCGGTTCTGAAACTGCAGTTTTCATATCATCTTCAAATATATCCATATGCAGCAATTCGTTAGTTATAAGATATTCTGAGAATGCATCTTTGTCTTTCTGATCAGAAAGAATATCATAAGCATCTTTTATTTGTTTTTTAATTTTATTAAACGTTTTTTCAGACATGTCACGACCAGTTGTATCTAAGCCATCATCTTCTGGTTCTGGCTCTGGTTTTAAATCTGCTGTATCAGCAACTTTTGCTTTACTAAAAGGATCAATAAATCTTGGGTCTGCTTTTGCTGTTTGACGAGCTTGGCTTAATTCTTCTTCGCTTTCCTGTTCTTTTAGAGCAATATCAACAGAAATTTTTTCTTCAGGTGTTTCTGTAGCAGTAATTAAATCTTTTGTTTTTTTAACAAGATGCGCTCTAAATGAGCTTCTTTGTTGATCATTGGTAGTTAATTGCTTATAAGAATTTTCTATTGTTGGAACAATCTTTTTCAGAAGATCTCTCAATACATTAATACCAGTAATTGGATGTGGTGGTTCTTCATCTTTTTCTTGCAAGAGTTTTCTGATTACAAGACGTAATTCTTTTTCTTCTTGTAAAATTTTTTCTTCACGCTCTTTCATTTTGAATTTTAATCCTTCTCGGATTATTTTGCGTAATTTAATTTCTTCTACAAATTCTTTTCGGTTAATCATGAATTGTTCCTCTTGCATAATTAGTATTTTAATAATATCTTTTCTTGATGGTTCATCGTCTCGCTTTAAAGACGCTCCAAATCTTGAAGCCATAGAACCGCCAACTGAATTCTTGTTGTTGTAGCCTACATCAGAGCCTTCTTCTACATCCTCAGTTTGTTCTGACTCAATTTCTCTTTTTTGCATCCAAGGATTATTTTTATTTGCAACAGGAGAACCAACAATTGCTGCAGCTCCCGTTGTTTCTTCTAAATCTTGTTCTTCTTTTATGTGCTTAAAATACTCAACTTGACGTAAACGTTTCTTCGCACCGGTTAGACTACTGTAACAACCTAGTTTTTTCTTTTTTCCAGATTTGGCTTTGTGTTTTGAAAAAACGCACCATTTGTTTCCAGATTTTTTGATAACTTCAGCCAACAAAGAAGGGGAGATAGGCTCCAGTAATTTTTTTTTATCACCATCGGCAATTTCAATTCTGGAACGGATGAGGTTCATCAATTCAATACCTTCTTCTAGCTCTAGACGTCCAGCAACACCCTTCATAAAAGAATCTATGTCACCTTCTATGGCAGCTGTACGTATTTTGGTTGCTGACATGCTGGCAGCGCCTTCACTTTCGTCTAAACGTTCTCCAGCTGAGATTACTTCAATTGAATTAAATTTATAATCTTTATTATTATATTTATTTAACAGTTCTTCAAAGTGAGATTTTCTGTCTGAACCAACTACTAACTTAAAGTTCTTATAACCTTTATTAGAAAAGTATTTAGCTGCTTCTATAAGAGTATTGATCTGATCAGAATTAGTTATATTACTGTTATATTCTGGAAAGATTTTATTAAGATAAGAGATCTTTTCTTGAATTGTCAATGGGTTTTTTTCTTTATCTGTTTTTTTTGTCGGAACAATAAAAAAATCACCTTTATTTTGTTTTGCAAGTTCATTTCCAAATTTAAATACAATTTCATGTCCAAGTGTAGGAGGATTGAATCTACCCCAAGAAACAACTGCAGTCTTGTTCTCGTTAGTTGACAAAAGAGTTTTTAATGGAGGCATTCCACCACGTGCATATTTCATCATTCCAAGAATTTGATTAAGGGGAGAAAAAAGACCTGTCATCTTATAAACACTATCGTTATATCTAAAGACAACACCTTCACAAGAAGAATTAATATTGTTAATATCTTTAATTCTTTTAAATTGATTGTTTAAAAAATTCTGAGCTTCTGGATTTCCAGAAGTTCCAACAATATCAAATATTTCTTGCAGTTTACCTTTTAGTCTATCTACTTCTTTTTTACTTTCTTTAATAGAAGAGCTGTTAAATTCTTTTAAGAATCCAGCACCAAATTCAGTCATTATTTCTTCAATAGGAGAAATTGCTTCTTTTAAAATTTTTCTTTCAGAATTAATTATAGCTCTTACTTTTTCAGTCAGGTGAGGTAAACCGTCTCTAACTAAACTTGCATATACATCCTTAGCAGACGTTCCATTAGCCTTCATCAATCTTTGCAATAATTTGATCTTTGAATCTTTTGAAAGTTCTGAAATTTGAGTTGTTAACTTCTCATCAATACGATTTAAAACGTACTCAGCCAAAGAAGCCTTGTCGTCCACCGCGTAGTTACTCATCTCGTTTTGTAAGCTTTTTAATGCATTCTGATGACAGGTTTTATCCTGTAGTTCGTTCAATTTTCTTAATGGATTTGCTTCAAGGCTGAAGCCATTACCAATTTCTTCATTAAGCTGCTTATTAGCTTCTAAGATTTTTTCTAATTTTAGAAATTCTTTTGTAAGACTCTCTTGTGCAATATTTTTATTAAATTTATTTTCTTTTAAGTGTCCTGAACGATGAAGTTTAATTGCAGGACGATCATACAATATAACATTTATGTTATTTGGATCTAATATTTCGCAATTATAATAATAATTGGCATTAGGACCAAATATTTCTACTTGTTCATCAATTCGAATCTTTTTAACAATATTTTCAAAAGCTTTGATAGCTTCTGTAACCGAAGGAATCAGTTCTTTGGTTTCTGATAAAAGATTAATGTTTTCTAAGGTTATTCCACCTTCATTAATATTTTTATAATTTCTTGCTGCTCTTGCTTTACCATCAATGACAGAATAAGATAAATGGAGACAAACTCCATCTAGCTTTTCTGTTACCATCATTTTACCAGAGGCTATTTTTTCGAAAATATCTTTAATCTCTTTAAAGCTTAAAGAGAGATTTTCGTGAGGAGCATCCATATGACCAGCAGCACCACCCATGTTTTATTCCTTTGTTTGTGTCTTGACTTCTTCTTTTGGTTGCTCTACAACTTGATCTTGTGATTTTGTTTCAACCAAACCGGTTTTTATTTTTTTGAATTTCTGACCAGCTTCAGAGTCTACCACAGGTTGTGGCGGGTTTGCAAGTGGTTTAGGCGCTGCAACGGTTAATTGTGGTACTTGCTTTTCTGCAACAATTGGTTTATGATCAGGAACAACGTTTTGTTCAAGTTTTTCTTTCATTCTTTTAATAACTAATCTTTTCTTTTTTTGTCTTGGTGAGGTCATTGCTTGCTTCCTTCTTTTTTAACCGGTTTAATAAACTTATCCATTAGTTTTTTATTAAGTCTATTTCTTCTTTCTGTAAACATGTCGTTGACATTCTCATCGTCAGCAATACGTTTACGAGCCTGTTCAACGTCTTTGTGTTGTTTTTCTTCGTCTTTCATAAGCTTCATGATTTCCTCTTTTTCTTCTGTTTCTAGTCCATCGGTCCAGTCTCTTACGAGAATTGAATTGGAGTATGCTTCTTCTTCTGCTTTTCTTAAAACAGGATTTTTTTGTGCGTATCCATGTGGCGTTGATACATCCTGACCTTCAAAATCTCCACGACAATGCTGTGCGTGATGTGTTAGTTCGTGAGCAAAAGATCTTAAAATGTCTTTAGGGTGGCGATTTAAGATAAATAAAGTAATTGATTTTTCTTCTGGATTGTAATAAGCGGTCTTACCAAATGGATCTTCAGAATTTTTAGTATCATTTGTAATATACTTAATTTTAACCGGTTCTTTGAAACCTAATTTAGTTTTAGCAAATGGATAAAAACTTTTAATTAATGTTTTGATTTTTTCGGTATGCATACGATATAAATAGAGCAATCAAGTAATTTCTACTATATTCTGCCGGTTACACTATCAATATCTTTATTTTTTTATTTTAATTAATTCATTATAAAGCATGTTTATTGAATCTCTAAGATGTTTAAATACAGAAACAAGCATGTTCACATCTTCTGTTGCTTGATGTGCTTTACTGGGATCAATATTAATAGTTTTTGCTATATTGCCTAGTGTATATGAAAATTTTTGTTGTATTTCTTTTTCCATTTCTTCTGTATATTGTAATGATTTATTGACTGCAATTAACAAAATTTGTAATATAATGATTCTTTGTCCAACTGGATTATCCGACATAGGAATAATTTGTTTTTTCAAACTTTCAATGTCTTCTTCAGCTTCGTCAATTTTAGTTTGCGAAGAATGTGAAATTTCATTTAATTCTTTTTCTAAAATATTTTTATATTCTTGTAATGCTGGTACGTATACTTTTGCTAACTTTATGGTATCAATAATAGATTCATTTTGAAGATTTCCAACAGTTATTTTTCCAGAATATTTATTAGGACGTTCCATAATCATTTTAATATCAAATGCCGCATTATGAGCCACTACAACTTTATTTTCAATACTATTTAATAAATTCCAAAATGATTTCAACATTTGCTCTTCTGATACATTTTTATTACCAGTTTGTTGCAAAAATTTTTGTTTATTTTCTTCATAATGAGTTAATTGCAACGCTTGACTAATCCCATTTATCCTGAAGAGCAAAGATGTTCTTTCTTTTTCACTTAGATTTTGATCATCTAATAGTTCTAATTTTTTTTTCAAATCTAATGTTTTATCTAATTCTTTTTGCCAATCTTCATCACTCATATTTTCTGGTTTTTGAATCTTTTCTAAAGATAATTCACCATTTTTAATTTTAGTTGCTCGTTCTTTTCTTATATTTTGTCTGTTGTTACGAGATTGAATTTGTGGAGTTAAATCAACCATGAATCTATAAAGATCTGAATTTTCTGGATCTGGCGCAGAACCGGGTATTTGTTTTTTTATTGGCTGTAATTGTTCGCCTTGAAAAACTCCATAAGCTAATTCTGTTATTTGATCAAAATCACCGGACAGCCCAGTAGTTTCTGTATCAAAAAATATAAAAATAGAATTAGATAATAAATTATCTAAAGTTTCTTTCATTTCTTTTAACTTAGGAATGATTTCTAAACTTTTATTTTTTAGTGTTGATTTTGGACTTGCTGCTTCGTCAACAAATCTACGCCAATTTTCTAATATTACTTTCATAGTCATTTAAATCACCATTTCCTGCACGACCAATAACGAGCTTTTGTTCGTGGGCCTGGATTTGCACAATTGTGACGTGCACGGAAAGATTTTCTTCTTGCTGGATTGTTCTTTTTAATTCTCATTTTCTTATCGCCAAAATTAACTTTCTTTATATTACCAGTAGAAGGATCTCTAACAAATACTTTAAACTTCTTTACATCACCTCGCATTGGTTTGCCCAATCGTACTTTTCGTCCTTTGTACTTTGCTTCAGTAAGCAAACCACACATCATGCAATCACGGCATTCATTACATTGTCTTTCTTCATCCATTTCTTCATATTGTAATTCTACATTACAAGGTCTTCCACTTTCATCAATTCCTTCGTGATTACCGCATACTTCTTCTAATTCTTCTTTTGTGAGTTCATCTTCATCAAGACCAGTTGCATTTGGTATATCTTCTGCGTAACCTGATTGTGGTCCTACGGCTCCATCTGATTTCATACCAACACTCATGGCACCAGCTTCTTCCAGTGAGGGTAGTGGGGGTGGTGCAGGATTTGCAGTTGGTCTAGGAGAAGAAGTACCAGTTCTTATTTGGGCTTTTCTAGCTTCTTCCGCTGCTTCTTCTCGTTTCTTCATTTCTTCTGCAGCTGCTATTCTTAAAGTTTCTGCTTTTTCTGTAGCTAACTTTGCTTCATCCTGCGCAATCTGATCTAATGTTTTTGTCTCCACTAGTAAAGATTTCCAAGATTTCCACTTAGAGATATAATTGCTCATTTTGTTTTTTCCTTTTTAGATTTCCAAGAAACTTGTTTTGAACTGTTTTTCCGCTTCATTCCAGACTTAGTACACTGAGAAGGTGTTGGGCGGCAAGCAGGATAATCAGTTCTTTTTTCACCGGATTGTCTTCCGCAAGACTTACAAGTTTTTTTACCTGTTTCTTTATCTTTGCGGCAAGTATTACAATCTATCCAGCCCTTGCTTTTACCTTTTGCGCCTTGTCTTGAAAACCAACCGTGAAGACCTTGTGATTTTTCTTTTGAGAAATCAGATTTTTCATCAAGTTCGCTGAACTCCTGTAAAGCTTCTTCGTCAATTTCAATTTGTTCTTCTTCTTTTATGTTGCCTTTTTTATTTCTACACCTAACAAGATATCCAGAAGCATATGCGCTTGGCCAATCTTTATATTTTGCTTTTGCTTTACTATAACAGCCGTAGGCGTCTTTTTTGCCTTCTTCAAGTGTTTTTTGAAAATTAAATATCTCTTCTTCAATACTCATATCACTATCATAAGCTTGATGGTTTAGATTTGATAGCTGTTCTAGATAGCCTTGATTGCGAAGCATCTTAAAGACAAGATTTTCAGTAGAATATTCTCCACCGGTCTCTAGACCAGCTTTACGATATTTTTTAATTTTATTTTTTAAATTATCTATACCAGTTTTTGCTTTTTTATAGTCTTTATTGGCAACAAGTTGAGATAACTTAGTAACTTGTTCTATAAAATGCTCTGTTCTTGATATTACATCATCATAATTAATATCTTGCTTCTTTATTTGAGGTTGTGTAATCCAATTATCGTGCATAACCGAATAGACACCGGTTGAATAATGTGGTTCGCTTGCATCTTGCACGTATAACTCAACTTCGTGGTCCATAATCAAAATATTGTGCTGTTTATTCCAAACTTCTTTTTTAGAATTAAAATAATCTTTAAAAGCTTCCATGTATTCGCTTGGAATTTCATCAAAATCAACTAAAACATGCAAATCTATATCAGAATACTGATTCCAGTTGTAATTTGCGATAGAACCGGTTAAAATTATATCTTTTATATTTAAAGGATACTTAAAACCACGAATAAAATCATTAGCTATTTGTTTTAGCTTTATTTTTATATTATCATTTAATTTTTTTGTTGTTGAATTCCAAATTTTTGGGTATAGATCGCTTTTCGGCGTTAAAACCGAAGGATCAATTTGAGAATTTGCAAAATTTTCATCAATTTTCATCATTTTTCTATCTTTTTTATCTTTTTATAATAATTAGGGTCTTCACTCAAATGATCTTTAGCTATTTCTTTAGCAATTTTACGATTTTTTGTATGTTCCATCTCATGTTTGATACCAATCTCTAATTGCTGAGAATTAAAATCACTATCAGGCTTGTAATCGCCCTTACCACCATGTAATTTTTCTTTGTCTTTAATTATAATTTTAATTTTTATCATAAATTTATCTCTTTGGCGGTAAAACCTTTAAAGTTCCTTTAAAAATTGGAGTATCATCTTGTTGAAGACTTTGAATTTCCCACATTGATCCACAAACTGCTTCACATCCATAACCTTCAGCTGATTTTGTTTGAAAATCTTCTAACTTTTCAATTTCATGAGGATTCTTATAATCACACCAGAAATATTTTCCTTCAAAATCTTCAAAAACACACACGGCATGTGAAGAATAAGTATCGTCTGGCCATTTTGCTTTCATTGTGAAAAATGAAAACCATACTTTTTTTACTAATTTTGATTTTTTTAACACTGTACACCAATAGATAGCGTGATCATCACAATCACCCATTGGAATACTAGCATTTAAGCGACACTGAATTGCTCTTGGATGTATTAAATAATCTTTGAACACTTCTGCTAAGTTATCTGGCTTATATAATTTTCCATAATTCAATTTTTTTACTACATCTTCAAATTTATAATATATTGGTATTTCACAATTTGGAAGATTTTTTGAAATCTTCATAGTTAAAATATAATAAATTTTACTAAACCAAGTAAAATTATATATAAACCTTATCCACTTATCTTTAAGGCTCACTGTAAGTCCTCCAACGCCGCAGATATTATACTTGGCAAATCTGGTATAATTTTATAGTTAGATAAATCTTTTGGATTTACCCACTTAAAATCATCGTGCTCAAAGTCCAATTTTGGCTCTCCAGAAAATTTAGTAGTATAAAAAAATGCATGTTGTTTTTCTTTACTTACTTTTGGTAAAAAAATTAAATCTTGTGCATTTACAATTAATTGTACCTCTTCTTTACATTCTCTTGATGCGGCGTCTTCTGGTTTTTCGGAACCATCAAGTTTGCCGCCAGGCAATCCATAATGACCGGGCATCCAATCATCTGATTCAGAACGTCTTAAGATTAAAACTTTTCCGTTATCTATTATGACAACGTGCGCACTCTTAAAACTATTATCTTTAATTTTAATAACTAATTTAGACATAAAAAAACCCCGGTAACTAAATAAATAGTTTACCGGGGCTCTGTTTACGTGGCTTTTCGTAGCCAAATTATATGAACATTTTTTTTATAAATATTTTCTGTCTGTATCAATATATCATATAACTTTAAAAGATTCTTAGCCTTGACTATGATTGCTAATTTTGGCTTGTTATCTTCACCAACATGAGAGACTGAACTAATTTGGAAATAATAAACCAAATCCCCAACCTGGAAATGTTCAGTCTTTTTCATCTAATTTATCATCCGACATATCTGCATAATAATAATGGTCAACGTCAGTATTATTTATATATTGAATAGCATAACTTGAATAATCATCATCGTAATACGTGTCATACTTATCGTCATATTGTTGACTAGGGGGATTTTTTGAATCCCATTGATTTGGATCATCTAATTTTTTATTATCTATTTTTTCTTCTTGTTTTGGTTCGGGGGTAAAAACTTTTTTTAGCATATTATCTAATGTCTTCTTTTTAAAACTTTCCCATTCTTGTAATTCTTTACCTGCTTGCGCCATGTTATCTCTAAGCTTCGCTGTTGATTCAGACGAAAGAATCAAATGGTCAGGTCTGAACCATTCATAATAATGACCGGGTGACATCTGACCAAGACCATTAATAAAATTAACTTTTACTGCATAAAGAAAACGACCTGGCCGTTCATCGTCGTTGGATATATTTTCAATTGAACCAATTTTATCTAAAAAATTTTTATAAGTATCTTGTGAATTCCTCCACTGATTCCAGGCTAAATCTGGTGTTGGAGTTATTTGAACCCAATCTTTTATTTTAAACATTTATTTCCTCCGATTAATATCATGACAAGAAATATATTAGGTAATGAAAGAATTATTATTAATATAACTGGCCAATATATTGATAATAATTCCATACATTAAACACAGGTTTTATATGTTCTTCTACATTCTGGACATTTAGAAATAATATTATTTTCGCCATCTGTTAATAGAGAGTATGTTTCTTTAGAACAATCAGAACAAGTTGGATTAGCAAACGCTTCTTGCTTTTCCATTAATTCTTCTGGCGTATCTATGAAAAAATCTTCTGGAGAATACTCACTATTTAAGTAATTATTCCAATATTTTTTAGTTTCTTCTTCTAGGTCTTTATCCATTTTTAAACTCGTAAAATCCTTTGGTGAAATAGAAATCTTATATGATGTTATTAAGGCTGCTAAAATAGCATTAAACATTCTTGTTATCACTAAGTATTAATTAATAATATTAAAATCTTTTCTCATTTTTAAAACTGCTAAATTTTTTCCCTTAGCTTCAATATCAACGTCAATTGCGTTTTCTAGAATTAACTCTTTTTGTTTTTCTGGAATATAATGAATATTGTAGCTGTGCTTTCTACGCTCAGTAAAAGAACCATTTTCCATACCGGGTTCCGTATTGCTCAAATGTTGAAGCGGTTTAATATTTCCCCAAGTTTTCATAGTTTCAAAACACGCTGTAGAAATGTCCATACCGCCAGTATTGAACGTGTGGTGATGACTGTCCCACACGATTGGCGTTCCGGTCTTGTCGTGGATTTTAATCAATTCTGGAACGCTATAACAGCTCTCATCGTTCTCAAGTGTTAAACGATTTCGCGTCTGTTCTGGCAAAGCAAGAATTGTGTTGATTGCTCGCTCAACATTTCCTCGCTTGCCACCATGAATATTGATTGCGTAATACGGAGTACGATCTAATCCCATTTGGTCAAACATCCAAGAATGATAATTTAATTCTTTAACAGAATTTGCAATCACGTTATCGCTGTCACTGCTAATGACTGCGAATTGCCCGGGATGGCAAGACACACGGATATTATTATTCTTGAAGAGTTGTCCAAGAAGTTTGAATTTATTTAAAAGTTCAATATTGTTTTTGGCAATATCTTCGCAGAATTCAAATAGAGGCAGAACATTACTGGACATACGAAACGATTTAATGTTTGCTGCATTTAGTTTGGGAACCAACTTTAGCAATTCATTTAAGTTATTAAGATATGTTTGTTTGATTTGTTCTTCAGTATATTTGCCGCGCTTGAAAGCGCCCAACTGCAATAGTTTTTCTTCAATTGAATTTTCGTAAACAATAGAACCATCGCGCTTCGTTCGCGGTTCCAACCACTGACAACACACAGTAAGTGACATGCGGCCTCCGTCTCAGGAGGCTACCACACCGTGACGCCTGCAGCAACTGTTCTACTTCCGGACTGGATAATGTAAAATATATCCGTCAATAATCATTTTTCTTAAAGAAGAATTGAAGATGCTTGTTTTTAATAGATCTGTTGATAAGGTTTCTTCGTCTCTTGTCCACTCTATAGTTGAAACATTATTTTGAACATTAACTATTATTCCTCTTCTTCTTGTAAACTCATCTGGCTTTAAAGGATTTAATACCTGTTGAATCAACAAGTCTCCGACGCTAATATTTCTAAATTCATATGGAGATTTCATAATCATGCTTCAAATACATTCATGTATATTTCTGCCAATACTTTAATTCTTTCGGCTGTCAATTTTAATATTTCATCAACCGCTTGTACGTCTGCATTTTTTTTATTATATATTTTCTTGGCTATTTCCCATTTTTCATCTAAATCTTGTAATTGTAATTGTAGCTCAAGCTGTCTAAAAGGAGAAGAAATTTTTTTCATTAAAGGTTGCCTCTTATTTAACTATTTTATAGTAAACAAAAATTCCGTTTTCTACACGCCATTTTATTACAGACTCAAACAATTCTGTTTCCATAGCCATGTCATTCCATAATATTGAATATACATATTGCTTATCTAGTTTTTCGTATTTAATACCTGTCACAATACCAGACGATAAAGTTAAACAGTCAACAAGTTCTGTAAACAAATCACCAATCTGATAAAGAGGTTTTAGTTTACGCATCGCCTTGTTTTATAAGATGCATCATCTTTTGTTTAGATATAGTTTTATTTAGCTTAATTGATAATGTTCTTTCTGAATAAATATCATAATCTTGATTACGGCTCCAAAATATTTTAAAACATTTTACTTGACCTTCATTAAAGATTTCATATATTATTCCAATATCATGATTTTGTTCGTTCATATCAGCCGGGCAATAATGCAGTAAATCCCCAGTTTTGATGGAATCATTTTTTTTACTCATTGAAAAACTCCGAGAATTATCTGGAACGTATCAGCCATCCAGATCGGTGTCAAGCTCTTCGTCAGAATCCTCTTCTTTGTCTTGAGTCATATATTCTGAGACACTGTGGATATAATCACTTGCAAGTGAGATATAGGATGATGCCCATCCAGGTAGTTCATCTTCACTTTGTATCAACTTATAAAGACTTAAGCCATTTTTAATCATGTCACGCAATTCACTTCTTGCCATTGAGCCTTCGTGATCGTGCGGTTCTTTTCTAGCTTCTTGAGTATTCGTTAACTCTTGATCAATCATCTCTAATAATAATTTATTATCTATTTTCATGTTGTATCCTCACTTAAAAGGCCAGAAGTCACTTGTTTGTAACATTCTATCTAATTTCTTTGCTTCACTGTCAATGATTGCTTTGTTCTTCTGAAGAGCCGGAGTATCAGGTGCTTGTCCTGAGATTAATGCATTTAAATACTCAGATTCATATTTAATCATTTTTGTAACTTGCTTAACAAGATTTGGGTGACCTTTTAAAACTAGATTTAATTTTCTTCCCATTAGTTTTGCAGATACGGCTTTTTTTATTTTATCTGCAAATTGTTCCATCGCAGCATTCCGTGCTTCTTCATCGTTTTGCGTAATGATTGAATTTGATTCTTCACCCTCTTCCATTCTTTCCGGACGATCAAGGGTGCCAATACGATAACCATCCGGACGACTTTCAACACTTACTGTATTTGATGAAATAGGTGATTTTACAATCAAAGAATCGTATGCAGGATCGGCATCAACCGTTCCGGATTCATATTTCGAATAATGTTTTCTCATTTAAGTTTTACTCCAAGGTTCACTAATAAATATGCTTTACCTATTTATAATACATGCCAATAAAAAAGATTGTATCATCAAACAAGAGTTTAAAAAGAATTTATCTTGTAATTTATGATCAGCAAGAATTTTATGGATACGATGCAAACACACCGGTAAAAGCTTTTAAGACAAAAAAAATTGCTGAACTATACGCTAACACAAGGAATTTTGAATTTCAAACAGTTTGTATGCTTGACGACGAAGACTATGAAAATTATGTTCTTTTAAATAGTTTTGCAGATTACATCGTCTCAGTTAGCGACTTACGCGACGCAAGCGGATTTGTTAGAGAAGAAGTATCCAGGATGGACAGAAATAAAGTTCCCGTAAATCTATGGAAAATATTATCAAGCATAAATCCATTCAAAGTTGTACCAATTGAGTACATAATAGATTCAAACGATTTTTAAACATCAACTTGGTCAATTATGTGAGTACTTGAGAAAGAAAGTTCACGGTAGAATTTTTTTACAAATTCCTTGGTTATTTTGGCAATTTCTTTTCGGTTTTCTTTATCCTTGAGTAATTTCTCAAATTCATCACGAATAACACGGCGCAATTCTTCCTTGGTCATCTCCTCAGAAAGAAGTTGTTTGCTCTCGCTTAATATAACTTTAATTTTATCCATGATTGTTTGTTCCTTGAGCAATTCACCAATACAACTATATAGAGTTCTCAAAGCATATTTGTACAATTCATAACTTTTATCAGAGAATTTAATATTGTGGAACAAAGAAATTCTATCAATAATAGATAAATCAATCTTAAATTTCGAAACAACAAATTTTTCTCAATAAATTAGTGAAGAATTAAAAAATAATTTTAAAATACTTCATCATGGAAAACTTTTAAAGCATAGTTATACATCTTTTGATCGTATGTTTTAATGTTTTCTAGTTCATCTTTTATATAGCCATAATACTTGTTAACATTTGTTGTATCAAGTTTATTATAAAACTGTTTCTCAATAGGCGACAAACTCATATTAAAGATTTTCTTAAAAAATATCTTTTTAAGATCCTCTAATTGATCGGGATTAATTTGTTTATTTGCTTTAATTAATTCTTTCATGCCATCACCAAACAAACTTAAAACATTTTGTGAATATGTTTGAAGTTCATGAGGACTTTTATCTGGAAGATTACCGCGAGAGGCAGAGCGCGGCCCAAGGCCATATCTACCAAACCCAGTAATCTTTTGAATTATATCAACAAATAAATGTTGCAATTCATGATATACCGTTCTCTTTGTATAATCGATTTGTTTCTCAACAGAATCTATAAATTTATTTATTTCTTTTTCAAAAAACAATACAGTTTTAAATATAGCAACATCGTATATTACAGATATTGTCATGTTTTCAATATCCATTAAACCACCTGCATCTTCGTCTTGTGGTGTAGATATCTCTAAATCAAAACTAACGCCTTTAAATCCACGCTGTGCAAAGTATGCCAGTATCTGGTCGGTTGCTTCTTCTTCGTCAAGCCCAGCGGATATTAACGCTTTCTGTGCAGTATTTCCCGCCAGGGTATGCGGAATGATTGCAGCTGCTGGAAGCTCCGCTATAGTATATGATATTTTTTCTTCAAGATTGTCTAGTCTGGATGTAAAATCTGCCTCGCCTGTTTTTAAGCCAGGTTTATAATAAGATTTAAATTTTTTCTTTATTTGCTCAAGTGCGTCTAAATAATAGTTTTTACTTTTAGGATTTTTATCTTTTGCTGTTTTTAATGATTCTTGTCTTTTATTATGCTTGTGTAAAAGAAATAATTCTACAAGTCTCAAATAATTCGCAATATAGTGTTGAGATAATGCATCTGTTAGATTTTCGCTAACTGATATTGTTTTTCTTTCGTGCAGTTTTATCTTTATCATCATCTATAAATAGACAAAAACAAAGATCTCGGTAATTTTACCAGGAAATTTTTTTTCATTGCCCAATTTTTAGAGATCTTTTAAAATTTATTGGAAATTTTTTTGACGCAATGCGAAAAATCAAAAATTCACAAAAATTTTCGGGGTGTCACGGACGTCCTTAATGCGCCTACAGCCCCCTCCCATCCATAGGGACATACATTCCGGGGAGGGGGCATGGTGACCGGTGTCACACTATACAGTATCAAAGGATGCCAAGCTTCCACGCTTCGTTGTAGGTCATGTGCTTGATGGCACCATCACTGAAGTGTACAGTGATCACGCTCTTGCCTTCAATCCAACCGTTGCAATACCAGACAGGGATGGGAGCAGGCTCGCGATCCTTCACGCGCATCTCGGGGTCAGAGTTGGCAAGTTCAGCAAGGGTCATGTGCATGATCGTCATAGGTATGTTCTATCAGGTGATCACATAGCTGTCAACGCTAATGCACGCTGGGCATGTCCCTGCATGTTGCGTGCCAACCTCTCCGAGCCGGGTCGGCAGGACTGGCACACTATTTGCTAGCGTGCCATCCATGTCAGACCATACGAAACTTAGCAGACCAACGGTTAGGGTCATTGACCCGCACGGCACGGTGACGGCCATAGCACTTATCAGCAAGGAATTCCAGACGAGCATCGTCATACGTAAGTGTGATGACGGCAATGTTGCCCCAGTAATGCACTGAGTAAATGGTGGCAAGAGCTTCGCCTTTGTCTTCCCATTCCACGGCCACACGTTGCCCGCGAGCGTACTGGGAGATGTTGTCAGAGACGTTGTTGATCGTGATGTTCATAGGGATCTTGTAACAGGTGATCACTATGCTGTCAACGGCTGTGCTCGTACTACATATTCTTTTTATCTCTTGCACGATCTGTGCCAACCTCTCCGAGCCGGTCCGGCAGGACTGGCACACTATTTGCTAGCGTGCCGTCCATATCAGACCATGCGAAACTTGGGAGACCATTGGTTGGGATCGTTGACCTTCAGTTCACCGTAGGCGCGACGCCACACAAAAGAGCGACGCTTAAAGCTGTCATCGTTGTCATAGGTAAGCGTAAGGGTAACAATGTTTCCCCAGTAATAAACGCCGTCAATGGTTGCAAGGGCTTCACCCTCGTTTTCCCATTCCACAGCCACGCGCTGCCCGCGAGCGAAAGAGGAAGGCTTGTCAGAGATGTTGCAGGTCGTGGTGTTCATGCATTACTGATAACACGTGATCGCTAGTCGGTCAACACTAACGCTCGTTCCACATATTCTTTTTATCTCTTGCACGATCTGTGCCAACCTCTCCGAGCCGGTCCGGCACCCTTGGCACGATATGTGCAAGGGGCCATTGGTGTTTCAGGCAGCAGCATAGGGAATGTAGTTTTCAACATCGGCAACCAAACGGTTGAAGGCGCGGCCATATTCCATAACGGCAGGACCGTCGCCGTCTTCGTAAGCACGCCAGCCAGCGTCATCAAGCACGCGCAGGGAGTGCATCAGAACAAGGTTGGAGATTTGTTCAAAGAGAGGGCTGGCGGGGTTGTTCATACGTATGTTCTAACAAGTGATCACATGACTGTCAACGGTTGTGCTCGTTCCACATAATCTTTTTTTCTCTTGCATCTTGCGTGCCAACGTCGCAGAGCCGGTCCGGCAAGACTGGCACACTATTTGCTAGCGTGCCTATTACAATAACCATTAGACAGTGATCTTATGCGTATCGATACGAAGTTCCGTCATGCCCAGGTATTGTTGGCGGCGTTGTTCAATACAGTTCTTTGCAGCTTGAAGAGTGGCACAGATCTGGTATATCTCTTCACCTTCGTATGGTATTATACGCATGACTACATAAACTGTGCTGTCAAACAGTTTAACTTTAGCAACCGGGGCGTTATCATTATTCATAAGCTATTGATAACACGCGATCACGTGGCTGTCAAGCAGAGTCACTGTTTTTTTATTTCTTGCACGTCCTGTGCCAACGTTGCAGAGCCGGTCCGGCAAGACTGGCACACTATTTGCTAGTGTGCCGTCTGTGTTGGTTAGCCGTGGTTGTGTTGCTTGAACGCCCGTGGAATGCATGACGTTTGCAGTCTCACAGTCCACGCACTAAGCCATCCGTCATAGTCAGCACGGACTGGAACGTGTTTCTTGTTTTTGATATCCTTTGCAAAGTCTTTGAACCCCGTGGTCAGAACATAGGCAATAAAGAAGTCGGTCCCAAGCTCGGTGTTGTTCATAGGGATCTTGTATCCTGATCGGGTTAGAGTGTCAACAGAGATCAACGAGAGATCGTATCACCATCGTCGGCGACATACAGACCCGAGCAGATCATGATCTGACCGTTGCTGTCAACGTCAATCTGAACGCGGGGCAGGAGCTTGCGCAGCGCATCCTCCAGCTGGTCAATGGTACCGGCGTTGAGGGCGAGGGCGAGATCGGTGTTGTTCATGCGTCTGTTGTATCAGCCGATCACTAATCCGTCAAGCACACTCCCCATATTTTTATCTCTTGCATGATCTGTGCCAACATCGCAGAGCCGGTCCGGCACCCTTGGCACGATATGTGCAAGGGGCCTTTCAGTTATTCTGTAATATCATTATAGGCTTCCAACGCATCAATGGCACGTCCTTGGATAGTATAATCAGACAGTGTAGGACTATTATATTCACCATCGGCGAAGGACAACAGTGCAGAAACCAAATGATTATCCACCGCTTTCAGCTTGCGCTCCAAGAAGTCAATGCGGTCAAGAGCAGCAACAAGCGCGAAACCAACGTTGTCACTATCCGGTTCATACTTGTCCAAGACACGTCGCTGCAGTTCTGTCAGTGGTTTGCTCATACGTTGTTGATAACACGCGTTCACTAGGCTGTCAAGCACAGTCCCTGTTTTTTTTATCTCTTGCATGATCTGTGCCAACGTGACCGAGCCGGTCCGGCAGGGTTGGCATAGTTATTGCTATGCCTCCCACCGGGTTGCTACCGCATATTACGAACGCTTGTGATCGTCAACTGGCAAAGGTACAACAGGTGTGCAGCGTCGCCGTCACGATCACTATGCTCAAACAGTTCACGGGTGATCTCAGTCTTCTCGCTGTGACGCACAGCACGTCGGACAGTACGCTTTACGGTGCGACGGTATCCACCGGAAGACGTGCAGCAGTTGCGGCAAATGCACGTTCCGAATCCAGAAAGGCCAGCGCGGTGTCGGGTGTTGTTTTCCATAACTGATCTATATCAGGTGATCGCTATGCTGTCAACGTCAACGTCCGCAAACTTCCCTCTTGCATATCTTGTGCCAACTTTGCAGAGCCGGTTCGGCGGGGTTGGCACGCTTTGTGCTACTGTGATACCGGTCACAGTTACCCACTTGACAAAACAAAACCCGCCATCAAGGCGGGGTCTGTTCTTTATGATATGTTACAGGTTCAACGGATCTTCTTGCGGGTTGGAACATTGACAGCCACAAGGCCAAGGCCGGGAGACACAACACTATTCAGCACGTTGCGAGCAACCTCAAGACCTGCAGCGGTCAACTTCAAGTTATTGGCGCGCCCAGACACAAGGCCACGCATCCGCAATGCAGCAAACGAAACACCATCAATAGCAGCCCTACCGTGAAAGAATCGCAGCACGTCGGTGGTTGCACGTTCACCACTGGACACCATATCGTGAATGTCCGACAGGATTGACACCTGACGAGCACCAATGGTTGACATGGAACCATACTTCTGCCCACGGTTGGCACGGTCCTTCTTGAGGGGGGCGTAAATGTCAACAATGTTGGTGGTCTTGTTCTGCGACATTGCTTTGTCTCTTCTGTCCGGGGTTTACTGCTAGCCGGTTGGCGTGAGATAGTTATAGCGGGTGATCACTAATCCGTCAAGCTTTGTGCCTGTAGCGATCATCTAACACTGTGCTCTGGATCACAATCTCCCCTCTTGCATTTTCCGTGCCAACGGCACCGAGCCGGTTCGGCAGGGTTGGCATGGTATTTGCTACTGTGATACCGGTCACACTATGGCTATTGACAAAAGAAAACCCGCACATGGCGGGCTTCTTTCTAATCCTTTTCAGTATTCATCGGTGGGTTCAACCACGTCATGCCACACAACGTCAAAACAAGAATCAGTCTCGTATTCATCGTCATCAGTGAACACGTCAACAACGCTATTCATATACACAAAGCCGAGATCGTCAAAGATGTCTGAAACGTCTTCGTCATCGGTGCCGATCCTGTATTCATCAGCCGCTGCATCATTTTCTTCGTCATAGGTATGGAAGCCGACAAACTCCGTGCCGTCAACACGTTCCATGGTATCCATCAGATCTTTATTTTCCAATGCTTCTTCCATCTCTTGCAAGAGGGCGACGATGGTGAGGGCTTTGCTGTTGCTCATAGGTTATTGATAACACGTGATCGCTAGGCTGTCAACGCTAGTGCTCGTTCCACATAATCTTTTTTTCTCTTGCACGTTCTGTGCCAACGGGACCGAGCCGGTTCGGGCGGGTTGGCACGGTTATTGCTAGAGGCCAACTTGTGATCTATTACAGACGTTGACGTTGACAGAATAGTGATCGCCTGCTAGAGTGTTCTTGTTGGAAGGGTTGGCGGCGACCACCGACACTAGCTTTCACCGCCTTTGTTAGACAAGGACAACACCATGGCCATCGCTCTCCCCGCCTCTTCGCAGCCCGTCCGCAAGGTCCGCGTCACGGCGCAGCAGGTTGCCTTTCTTATGTTGACGGAAGGTGCGATCAGTGTTGAACGCTTGCACCACAAGCCCGGTTGTGAGATTGCCGCAGCGACCTTCAACGGTGCCATTGAACTGCTCGCCACGCAGCCACAGCAGCGTGAAGCCCTTGAAAGCCTGCGTGATACCCTGTTGGGTGGTGGTGAAGCTGGCGAGCGTGGTCGTCCTGCCGCAAAGGTTGGCGAGTCTCGCGTGTACAAGACACAGCAGGTGGGCGACTCGGATCCGTTCGTCCGGTTGCCTGTCGGTCTGCTCGGCGCCTTGAAGGGTCAGACGGTAACTGTCAGCTTTGGCAACGGTGTGATCACGGTCAAGCTCTGATGTCAAGCGGTTAGGGGTGATCCGCATCACAAAACCCCCGGTGGTCGGTGTAGCACAAAGCGTGCCAAGCCGTCCGAGCCGGTTCGGCCAGTTTGGCATGGTTCTTGCTCTTGTGATATGTGTCACACATACACTATTGACAAAAGAAAACCCGCTTGTTAGGCGGGTTGCTTTCGTCACTCTTCTGCAAACTCACCACAGATCGGGTGACTATCATCCATATCATAAAAACCATCATCGGCTGGAAAGGTGATCATATCATCCTGCCAGATCCAGCTGTCATCGGACAGCATACGAGCAACGGCGAGGTCATCGAGAGAGCGGAGCTTGTTTATCATGGCGTCATCCTATCAGGTGATCTGTTGGCTGTCAAGGTCGGGAACGTGCTATCAGCGGGTCAATGGTTCCTGTGGCAGGTAGTGATCGGTGCAGGTCCGGCAGGCTTGCATGTGCTGCCCCATACGTCCCGCACTGATAGTGCGTCCACACACAAGATCAGCGATCATGCGATGCTTACGACGTCCGGGAACAGGTGGTGGCACAACGCGAACCGTCAAGCCTTCAATGCCCATAAACTTGTTGTCAAAGAACAAAAAATCTTTCTGCAGTTTGTAGTTGCTGGAATGAACCCATGCGTACCTGAAACGCGGTCGGGTGGTCCAGAGAAACGTGCTGATGCGGTCTTGGTTGCTCATAGGTTAGATCTAACACGTGATCGCTACGCTGTCAACGGTTGTGCTACAAACAGATCGCCTTGTTTCTTCTTGCAACTATCGTGCCAACGGTCCCGAGCCGGTTCGGCGGGCTTGGCATGGTTCTTGCTAGAGCGCAGATTGTGATCTGTTGTTGCTGTTGACGTTGACAGAATAGTGATCGCATGTTAGACTGATCATGTTCCAGCGGTTGACGGCCACCCGGAACCTCACTTTTGACCGTCTTGTCCGCACAGAAGGTAGATCACAATGACCAACGTCAACACCGCTCCCGTTCGCAAGGTTCGCGTCACCAGCCAGCAGGTTGCTTTCCTGATGCTGACTGAAGGCGCCGATGGTGTCACCCGATTGAACGACAAGCCCGGTTGTGAGATCGCTCCCGCAACCTTTGACGGTGCTGTCGAATTGCTTGCTTCACAGCCTGAACAGCGGGAAGCCCTTGAGGCTTTGCGTTCGCAGATTCTTGGCGATACCGCGCCCGGTGAACGTGGGCGACCCGCTGCCAAGGTTGGTGACAGCCGCGACTACAAGACGCAGCAAGTTGGTGACTCGGATCCGTTCGTCCGGTTGCCTGTCGGTCTGCTTGGCGCTCTGAAGGGCCAGACGGTAACTGTCACGTTTGGCAACGGCGTGATCACCGTCAAGGTCTAACCCCTTGACAGCCGCAAGCCCCCCGGCTACAATAGGGGGAGAGATCAACAGACAGTAAACCGGCCTTGATGGTGGGTTTTTTTTGTCAATCGTACCGTTGTGACAGCGGTCACAGCCTGCAAAGACCGTGCCAACGGCGCCGAGCCGGTTCGGCAGGGCTGGCACACTATTTGCAATGTGCCATTTGCCGGTTTGTTGTGTGTTTATCAGCGTCTGATATCGAAGTAAAACTGCTCATGGTGAGGGTCGAAACGTTGACAGTAACCAATCAACCTGCTAACCTCATTGGCCGGAACGTATCCCACAACGTCATCCGATCCCCAGTTGTGCCATTTGCCATCCGCAAACCAGACCGCCACTTCTGCATTTTCAGATGTGGATAAACCGGTACGATTGTCGCAATAGTTGCCGGATCCAAACTGTACTGAAACAGTCACACCGTTATCGGTGGTGATCGCGAAACCTTTACCGCCAGTGATCGAGAGCTTGCTGTTGTTTGTCATATCCAACGTGTAACACCTGATCACATGGCTGTCAATGGTTGTGCTACCAACAGACCACAAACTTGTTTCTTGCACATACTATGCCAACCCTGCAGAACCGGCTCGGCCCCGCTGGCACGGATCTTGCAAGGGAAAAAACCGGGAAAACTGTGCGCACGGTCACACGATCCCCCATTGACAGGCACAAAAGCGTGTGATATAGTGGTGGATCCGGCTATTTTCCGGCATGTGATGGGTGTCACAGGTGGCTATACGTAATACACAATGCGTTAGTGTATACTGTATACCGGCCTGATTATCTATTTTGTGTATGGTGTATACTGGAGATGAACTATATCTCTCTATACTTTATACTCTATAGACGCTCTATATACTCTCTATATATATAAACATCTATTCTATATCTGTGCCCGCTCATCACTATAGGGCATATAACCCCTATAGGGCGATCCTACAGTATAGCACAACACCCGGCAACGGGTCAATGCGCCAACGAATGCGCATATCACGTTGTTCTATAGTGCAGGGTGTGTTATAGTGGTATACCGGAGATCAGCTATATTGGGTATATTTAACAATTTGTTAATATTAATGCATTATTAATGGGTGTTTTTGCCGGCTTGACATCTAATTATAGATCTGGTAAAGTGGGGGGCTTTAATACAGTCACATATAGGGCTTTTTTTTTATATCTCTTTACGATATATCGCAAGCAAACAACTCTAATGCTTATATCCCTATATAGCAAGTGTGATTGCACAACGCACCTTTTTTGATCTAAAAACAGTTCTTTTTTGGTTTAAATTTGGTTCAAAAATACCCTTATATATATCTATTTGAATCAAATTTTTGGTTGTGATACTCTACCTGTTCTCTATACTCTATAGTCTCTGTTCTCTATACCTTTATATATAAATTTGGTTCAATTATATTTGGTTCTATTGTTATAGATTAGAAAAAAATTGGGTCGGTTTTCTTTCTCTATATATATTTTATATCTCTCTATCTTTATATCTATTTGGTTCAAAAATTGTTTAGGGGGGGGTGGGGTACATGTTATCTCTCTCCTCCTTATTTCTTTATATACTTTATGTGTTATCTTTCTTTACTGGATAGTGTGTTAGCTCTCCTATCTTTGTATAGTATTCTAATTCATCCTCTGTATATGTCTCTCTTATATATGCAAACGTTTCTGTTGATATTGATGATTGTAATTGATATCTTTTTTGTTTGTCCCACTCATACCATTCATCAATAAGAGTTAATACATATTTCATATTTTTATCTATCACAAAGTTTGATACAAATATATCTCCTATTGTATATTTCACGTGTTATCTTTCTTTACCGGATAATGTTTCCAAGACCCCGATTGGATCCACATGTCAATAACAGCTTTAGTTACACATGGATAGTTGCATTCAAGTATCTTATCAATATGAGTTATGTTATACCAATAGGGTGTTGCTTCTTGTGAGGTTTTCACCATTGAATCAATATATCTAACAGAACCTTTGTTACAGCTTACAAACAAATCACCTACATTGTATTTCATTTGTTATCTTTCTTTACCGGATAATGTATTAGTTGTCCTTCTCTTATACCTCTATCTAACAATGCATTATATTTATGTATCATTCAATTTTACCCATTATTGAAAATTCGTATAGATACTGTGTTTTCCCTTCTAAACCGGCAATAATTGTTTGATAAATTGGATTTGTTATAATGTCTTGCGGATATATATTGATTACAATACCGACCTTATCTTTGTATACAGGGTTGTTTATC
>Ga0214919_10003361_pt1 | contig 24250 bp, 17 predicted proteins | sample LL1503_MetaG_FD_177994 | JGI IMG/M metagenome (GOLD analysis project Ga0214919, IMG submission 177994) | Freshwater microbial communities from Lake Lanier, Atlanta, Georgia, United States - LL-1503 | ecosystem: Environmental > Aquatic > Freshwater > Lake | place: USA: Georgia | collected... | reverse complement strand
ACGACACACTAATGATCGCATAAAACGGAAGCCGCATTAATGCACTAGCCAAAAATGGCTGTCGTATTGCAAGGCCTATACGGGCCTTTAGCAACCTATCATTACTATCACTGGGTAATGAGGGCTGCATTTTTCTTCATGAACTCTCGGTATGAAGGATCGCGAGCAAATGCTGGCCTTCCTCTTAGCATGTCGCGTGCTAAAACTACTGCAAATTCAACAGGTAATCTTTCCAGGAGTATTGCTGCTGCTAGGGAAACGCGCTCTGTACTTGCATTGTGTGCAAGCCATGAAGTTAAAACGTAAATGCCATCAAGTGTTGTCGGAAGAACAGAATCCTTTGGATCAGCAATGATTGCTTCAATTTGTTTTGCGTTTGCTGCTTTTTTTGCAAATGAAATGAATTCGCGTGCAGGACCTTCACCAACAATACCAGGTATCAAATCCGTACAGTTTTTGTATCCTGCGAAACTGGCAATTACATCTGACAGCATTTCCCATGATCTTGGCGTTGCAAATGCAGCGCTCTCGCCAGGTGCTTCCCAAAGTAATGATGGTCTGAATCCAATAAAAGAAACGATCAAAGGATCAATTCCTTTGCTAATAGCCCAAGTACGCCAGTCATCGACATCTATATCAAGGTTAATGTGAACAAAACGATTGGCTAAAGCACTCGACATCCGAAAAGTAACTGCCCGGTCTTGTTGCCTGTTACCAGCTGCAACAATCCACCATCCTTTTGGCAGTTCGTACTCCCCAACTCTTCGGTCAAGTACCAGCTGATAAAGACCTGCTTGAACTAAGGGGGGGGCAGCATTTATTTCATCTAAAAATAGAACGCCTGGTTTATCTTTAGGAGTTGGAAGAAAGCTAGGAGGGCACCATACTGCTTGACCATTTACGATTGCAGGGATTCCGCGCAGATCAGTCGGATCTAATAGGGATGCGCGTAAATCAATAACCGGTAATTTTGCTTGATCTGCAACAGCTCGGACAATAGCACTTTTACCGATGCCTGGTGGCCCCCAAACAAAAGCGGACCATCGTTGAGATAAGAGATTCTCAAGTACATTTTTAAGTCTTGTTGGTTTCATAACAATTCCTTTGAAGTTCGTGATTTTTTGTGCACAAAGGAAAACCATGCATCTTGATCGATAGGCGTTATCCACTCGTATCGATTAAAAAGACTTTGTGCGAAATTCTCTTCAATAGAGATTACTGAATCTTTTCCCGTGAAATCACGAGTTACCGTTGAGGGAAATGTTATGTATCCTAATTTGCTTGGTGCTTCAGGGTCTAGATCAGGAACCGGGCTGAAAAGGCCATTTTCTGCATCACCTAGAAGTAGCCAACCTTCTGAAAACGAGGCTGCGTGGACCTCAAGCTGTTGCTCGCTCGTGAGTTGAAAAAAATGTTTACCATCTTTATCGAGCTCTAGCTTTATATTGCCAAGTTGCCGTAATGATGTACCACCAACTTCCGGAACTTTGCAAAGTGCAAGCTTAAGTCGGTATTTATTTTTCATAAAAACTTTATTTGCTACTTCATTTATGTCAATTCCGATCATGTCTCCACCATCGTGTAAAAAACTCACCTTAGCCTTTGATTCTGGAAAATCTGAAAAATAAGATAACAAATCTGATGGAATGCCTAGATCTGGAAATATAGGAAGCTTTTTATCTGGATCATCAATGTTTAAATGATCATAAAAGACAATCTGATCGTATGTACATTTAATATATCCAACATCGATGATAGAAAAATTTGAAAATAAACGAAAGCCATCAGATGGCTTAGTTGCTAACGATATTGCTGCAACTTGAATCGTTAATTCATCAGCAGTAAAGGGAATAATTGCATCTGAAAATTCTTGATTGACTAACTCTAAAAAATTTTTGACTTGTTTGTTTTTTGCAGATACATTTGAAAACTCATGATCGATGTAACTTTTGATATTCGTATAAAGATCTAATTGATCGTTCGCCTGCGCAAGCCTAGCAACTGCCACAAGACTAGCTAGTCGAATACTCACTGTATTGTTTTTTTGAGTTTTCATGAAGCCACCTCCGCCATGAGATTTTTCCTTGCTAAACTTACAGATTCAATATCAATTTCATATGTTCTTGCTACTCGGTTTAATTTGATTGCACATAATGCAACAGTGCCACCCCCGGCAAAGGGATCCACAACCAACTCAAATTCTTTAGAATAAGTGCGAATGAAAGCTTGGATCATTGGCAATGGTGATTGATATTTGTGCCGTGCTTTCATCGATCCAGGACCAGATTTTGTAAAGTCGCGCTGCAGTAGTTCTAAGTCTTCAGCGCTTGGATCCCCGGTAGTTCTATTTCCGGGCTTTTTAAATACTAAAAATACCTCTGGATCGAATGGAACTGGCCCAGTTGAGTCAGCTAATGCTTTGAGCATTCGTCTTCTTGGCAGAGTGACGTGAGTAGGTCGCCAAAAATGTCTGGCGTAGAGATTCAGACCAATTGCCTCGCAGATTTCCCGATGCACAGCTTCAACTTGTACGAGTCGATCTTTAAGACGAACGTCTCTAGTCTGAAGTATAAGATGTCCTCCGGGTTTGAGAATGCGAAAACATTCTTCAAAAACTGATCGAAGATCCCATGCATAACTTAAGATTGCTTGAGCCAACTCGCTTACGTTACCGTTTAATTGAAAACCATCGATTAATTGATTCTCAATGTTAGGCGGAAAATAAGGTGGGCTAGTAAGTATTAGAGTAGCTTCAGCATCTTTAATTTCCGTCATTTTTGAACTATGACCGTGGATGATGATGTCATTAATCTCGAATAATGACTTAGCCGTGTTCATTTTTTACTCCTTTACTTGGAGGTCTTTTTTTCAATTTCTTTTTAGAGTTAATTACTTTCAGCCTCGCCTTCAAAGCCTGGCCTTCTTTGAAATGAATCATCGCTAAAAAAGATAGACGGCCTTCTAGCGAATTGAGACTTTGCTCTTTGCCTTGCCAAGTTATTTGAGTCCCATTTTCAGCAGAATGAACCGCAGCCCTAAGACGCCTTCTAATTCTTCTCGGTACGCTAACTTGCTGATTGACTACCAAGCCTGTAACAGCTTGGCGCCTTCCTTTTCTGAAGATGTTTGTTTTTTTAGGATCTAGAGATAAGCCGATTCGACCTAAAACACCTTTGCTAACACCTATCATTTCAATGGCACCATGCTCGCCTGAAAAGGTTAAATCATCCGCGTATCTTGAGTAGCTACATGATCGCCTCTTAGATTCGACTTCCAATATTTGGTCGCTTACTAATAAAACTCGATTCAATAGGGACGGTGAAGTTGGGGCGCCGATAGGAAGTCCGCCTTCTGCGGTGCATATATCAACAAGTGTGCTGATTGCGCTGGATGAAAGGTGAGAGCCAAGATCCCTGCGCATAACACCCAGTACTAGCGGCCACCTAACACTTGGAAAACAGTTTGATATATCTACATTAGCAACAATCGGATTTCCTACGTGAACAAGTGCGTTATCTTTGATTGATCTGCCTTTCGCAAAACCATACGCACAAGTATGAAAGCCCAGTGGATCAAGTAATTTTTCTAAGATGCGCCGCTGGACAATTTTTAATGAAGGGGAGGGCGCCGAGATTATTCGAACTCCACCTGATTTTTTTGGCAAAGTCCATTTCAGATACATGTGATCAAGACGTTTGCCTGTTTCAGATTTGTAATTAGAGTTTGAGGTTACTGCGCTGAGGTGTGAAATTACATCAAATCCTAGGACCCTAGTCAGTTCTAAAGTAGTAAGGTCTCTACCTCTAAGTCCTTTAAGTGCCTTTACGGCTAGGGCTAAACCACTATTGATGAGTTCATTTGGAACAATTTTCATGATCCTTCTGAGCTTTTTTAAATTGTTACGCAGCACAACAATCAAAGCAGCAACTGATGTACTGTTTCGATTTTTTTCATCAGATACAAGCGTCGTCCAAGAAGGATTCCACTCAATTGAATATCCCTTTAGTGCTCCCTCAACAAATAATGAAAGTAACCGTTTTCCTTTAATTGGGGCATTCATAACCCGCAAAGAATAAATTGCTTCTGCTTTATCAACAGGCGATTTAACCTGTGCCTCATCAAGTAACTCTGGGTAATCAGCTAAATGCTCTAAAAATGCAATAGTCCATTCAACTGATGAAATTTTTAGCAAGTCTTCTAAGTCAATTTTCTTTTCAACAACCAGATCGCGCGTAACTTCATATGAGTTCCTGATTGATTGGGGTCGACTAAACTCCGTTTTTATCTTTTTTATAGGGAAGGTTATAAGACCTTCTATCGCTGTATGTTTGAAGTCGCGACTTACTTCTTGCTCGAAATTTGGTAGATTGAAAGCTGTGAAGATATCTTCTAATCGGTTAGTGCTGTGAATCTCCCAGCCACCAATTTTTTTCCATTTCTCTGACCCTATCTTTGAGCTTAAAGCTCGGCCAATGCGAAACTTTTTAGTAGTTATTTTTTGTAATTGTTCAAGGTATTGTGGGTTGTTTTCATTTGCCAAGTAATCTAATAACTCTTCTGGTGATGGATTTTCTTCTAATTTAATTTTCAAGATTTCATTGAAATCATTTCTTTTAGCACAAGCAGAAAATAGCTCAGCATATGTAAGCGTACTCCATACTTCTGCGTTTGTTGCAAGCATTGAGTGAAAACCATGCGCTATAAGTTTTCTAGCGTCGCTAACACTCCAACTGTTTCTGAGTAGTTCAATCTCTAGTGGCCCAAGTGTTTCATAGGTGAAATTAGAGGTTGAAATTTCATCTGCTATTTTTGATGCGGACCAAGTCCAAAAGATGGGTAAAGAATGCCGAGGCAGTAGTTTTTTTAGATGTTCAAATTTTTCTACGCTTAGGTTGTGCCATTTCTTTTCACCAGCTGAGCGGTTGGTATAGCCATTTCTTACTTTATTTTTCTTTATAAACGAATATTGCTTTTCGCTTATTGAGATCATTAATCGTGTTAATGGATCTGGCTTTAGATTGCTAATTAGTACTTCTGCTGATAAAAAATTTCTATCTTTTAGTTCAGTAGTTAGCAATCCAATATTTTTTGAATTTTCCTGCTTGTAGGCAAGCATGGCTTCTAGCCAAGGATCGATATTTTTTCTCTTTTTAATTTCGGTGGATAGAAAATTATCGATTAAATCTTTTGAACTCAATAGTAGCTTTTGCTCAGCCCTTGATTTCAAAATAAATTGTGCAGTAGTAAAAGGTTTTAGATTGAAATTTATTTTTTTCGATTCGAGAATAAATCGTGATAACTCTCTTTTTTGTATGTACTGAGTTGCTCCGGAAATTTTCATTACAGATGAAATACATTCATCAAGTGACGCTTTGCGCGCTAATGCATTTGCAAGCCGATATCGAACCTTCATTCCTGGCATCAAGAACTTCAGCACTGATAGATCAGGAAGTATTTCGGATGGTTTGACTATCTGCTGGGCAAGAAAATTCGATTCTGTGTAATGACTTGTTTTTTGAAAAAGTAGCTCTGCAAGATTTTGAATTTTTAAATCGTTGTCACTTATCGCAGATCTGTAAAGGCAAGCTAGCTGTATTGGATCTTTAACTGCGATTGCCCATGCATGCCGAAGCACCATTTCTCGGGGCATATCTTTCAATATTTTTTCAATCGATGGCCAGTAGGGCTCTAGGTTTATCCCTAGGTGAGTATTTAATTCATCTCGAAATGTTGTTGAGTAAGGATCTGCTGTTGAGAAGGTATCTTTTAGGCTCGGAATGTCCTCAAGGGCCTCTTCAAGTGCTTTCCTTGTAGCTCGTCTCTGCGACATGTCAAGGGTAGCTTGGTAGCGCATTGAGTCCTTCATAAAGAAGTGTTCCTTTCCTCTCTCACTTTACCCACGGGGACTGAGATTGGCGGTCGAAAGCACCGCGTTTCGCCCCGTTGAGGAGTGCACCCTGCGCGACGAGGCGGGGTGGAAAGCGGTGCTTTCGATCGACTAGCGATACGACTGCACCCTGCGCAATCCTGGCGATACACCAGGTGAACCTGATTTTTCGAGGAAAGGAACACAAAAATTTTCATCTTTTTAGACTGATTTGTCAATCTTACATTTGTAGATGATTAGGCATGTAGAAATCTGTAACTCATCGTGGCATCACCGAAGCTCATGAGGTGAGCTTGGTTGCTTTTTAAGAAAGCTAGCGATAATTTTTTGTAGTTCTTTTGGGCTATCTAATTCGACACATGTTCTAGATTTGACACGCCATTCTGATGGATTTTTTGCTGAAAGAAGTTGGGTCTTGATTACCAGCTCGACCAAATTTTTTTGAAGAGCAAATGGCTTAATTTCGAATGACTCAACATATGATTCCGTATTTACCAGTTGGCATTCAAACGTTTCAAGGGGTTTGATACGGCTTGTAGAGGACAGTTCGGCTGATCGAATTTGCTTGATGTAATTCATAAATTTCTCCTGTTTAGCTGTTTTCGACAAAAAATCGGGGAAAGCAATCTGGAACAAATCCCCCCAGCCCTTTGGGTCGGCCAGACCAAAAAACGGGTTAGCGCAGCAAGATGAGCTGCGGAACAGCGTCGGGACCTACCCAGACAATGGCGTCCTGGTCAAAGTGAGTGCCAATGGCTTTGGCAAGCTCTAGAGCTAGTCCCAAAGCGAAGTAACTTTTTTCGGCTGGCCACTCAGTACCTTCTTCACTGCCAGAGCCTTCAATGGCCTGGACTCCTAGTTCTTGAAGTTTGCTGGCAAGTTCCGCGTGTCCCTGAGCGTTGGCCGCATCAGACTGAATGGTTCCCTGAGGGTTATAGGCCGTAAGGAACGCGCCACAGTTGACGCCGTTTACAGCGAACATCGTTGCCAAGCGCTCGGAGCGTTTACGGATTGTGAGGACAATGTCCTGATCAGTGTGGCCGAGTCTGTAGTCAGTAGCTTCATAGGCTCGTAACTTGTCGGGGTGAATCTGCGTCGTTTTAGACATAAAAAAGCCCACCTGAATGATTAAGGAGGGCCGACGCATCTCCCGGTTGGTTGCTCCGATTGGAGCCGCATCCGCTTTCGCGAACCACCTTGCCCGGGTAGGCAGGTTGGTAAGGGCGTCGGCCCTTTTCTTGATGTTTAGTTAATTATAAGTACCGCTTGAATTTGTGCAAGTATCTTTTTTACTTTTCCATATCCGAGTAGACCCTGGGGTAGCTCAGAAGCAATGAGCCAATCAGCTGTTAAATTGGCCCTCTAAACAGGGAAGTTCGACTCCTAAACCAGGATCTGTACATTTTTGATAATCATTTTTTTCAAAATGGACAGGATTGCCCAAATTTCCGCTATTCTGATTGTCAAAATAGGGTGATCCATGCAAGCCGATATTCAGCCAGCCATGACAGTCAAAGAAGTAGCAGCGTTACTTAACGTTGATGATAAAACAATTTACAGACTTGTAACTAAAGGTGAAATTCCTTGTTTCAAGGTTCTTGGTTCTTGGAGATTTCAACGCCACGATCTTGCTGAATGGATTGAATTAAAAAAATCTGAGACAAAGTTGTTTACAAAGGTCAGCAAGGACACTATTTGATGAGTACAACCCTAAGCAAACAAGCGTTAAATCTAGGTTTTGCCACCAGTGGAGTTATGAGTTCCCGCTCAGTCATGCTGCCTGAGTTAGGTGCATTGCTCCAAGCCGCTTACACGGGCGCCGATACGAACACTCTTCAAGCACTTGTCGTTGAGCAAGACGTTTTGCACAAGCCATCTGCGGCCAATAGATTAAAAACCTTCAATTTTCTAAAAGGCTTATATGGGCTGAATCCTAACTATGGGCTTTACAGAGAATTTTCCAGGCTTGCATCGTTGTCACCAGCTGAAATGCCAGTCTTAGCCGGAACCCTCGCGTTTGCAAGAGAACCTGTATTGCGTGACTGTGCCGACATGGTGATGAGCACAGAAATAGGCAAATCACTAGGTAGAGAAGATTTTGAAAATTGGATTCGTCAGCATTTGCCTGGTCGGTATTCAGAAAGCATGTACATCAGCTTTAGTCACAATCTATATGCATCCTTTTATCAATTGGGTTTTTTAGGTGAGGCAAGCGGAAAAATAAGGATCCGTAAAAGACGCGATATACGTCCTATAGCCATTGCATACGCTGCTTTTTTGGATTGGCTCAATGGGCTGAATGGAATGAGTCTGCTCGAGGGTGATTTCATGAAAACCCTAGAGCTTGGCAAAGATGAATCCCTGAGTTTGATTTCCTCTGCTGGTCAGCAAGGATTGATAGGTGTGGCATTGGCTGGGGGAGTATTGCAGCTGGACTTTTCTACATGGCTCCAACCTGCGGAACAGCGATTGCTAATGAAAGAAGCAGCATGAGTTATGCACAAAATTTATTAGACAAACTCAAAGCACATTTGGCATTGCCTTGGCCAGTTAATGTCTCCGGACAAGAACGAGTTCTCATGACGGTTTACCCGCCAAGTGAAGAGAGGCGAATCCGGCGATTTATTGAAAGCGGCGAATTTGGGGCTGAAATCAGAACGTTGAACCATGGATGGTCGTGCCTTGACTTGTCAAAGGCATTCTCAGATTGGCTCTCAGATCATGAGTACAAGGAAGGGTTGCTGAAAAAACCTGACCGGCTGTGGGACGACAAAGGGAACGTCAAAGGGCTGGAGGAATACCTGGTAACCAAAATCACCGAAGCTTCAGCAAATGATGATGCCAATACGGTTTTTGCACTCATCGGTTGTGGTGGGTTGTTCGGGCTTTTCAGCGTTTCACACTTGATTCAACTTGTGGCTGAAAAAGTCCCTGGTCGATTGGTTGCATTTTTTCCTGGGGAATTTGATGCACCCAACAACAGCTACCGATTGTTGGGTGCTAAGGATGGCTGGGGCTACCTGGCAACACCCATCACAGTCTGAATATTTAAACGAATGGAACCCAAGTGAAAAATAAAGACATCTACGAAAAGGACATTGATACCTTTTCTTTGGAAAACCAAGGCGTGGCCAAGGTCGATGAGGCTTTAGACGAACAGCAGCAACATACACTTCGGTTTGAGCTCGAAACGTTTGTTTGCAAAGGTCACTACGAAGAGGGACTGAAGCGAATCCTGGAAAACTATGTCGCAACATTAAATAGAGGTTCCGAAGCACCTGCGGCTTGGGTATCAGGGTTTTTTGGAAGTGGTAAATCTCATCTTGTCAAAATGCTTCGTGCCTTATGGACCAATAAGGCTTTCTCCGATGGCAGAACACCCAGGGATATTGCCCGCCTACCCTCATCAGTTTCAGATGCGCTCAAGGAGTTGGATCTCAATGCACGCCAAAAGAAGACAAAACTTCTGGCTGCTTCCGGTACTCTGAGCCAAGGAGAGAGCGACAGCATTCGAAAATCTGTTTTGGCTATTGTTTTCAAAGCAGCCGGGCTTCCTAGCAATTACAGCGAAGCAACAGCCTTGATGTGGCTTCGCAATGAGGGTATTGAAGATGCAGTGCGCCAAACACTTTCAGACAAGAAAAGAAGTTTGGAGCGCGAACTCAACAACCTGGCCGTATCAACCCATTTGCATGAAGCCATTCTCAAAGCCAAGCCGGAGCTTGCAAGCGATAGTCATGCATTGGGTGACCGTCTTGAAAAACAGTTTTTGTCTAAAGAAGACATCAGCCAAGATGATTTTTTGCGTACTTTTAAGGAAGCCACTTATCAAAATGATGTGGCGCCCATTTTTCTGCTCGTTTTGGATGAGTTGCAGCAATACATTGCAGACAACGCTGAGCGAGCTATTCGAGTGCAGGATGTGATTGAAAGCTTGTCGGGCAACATGGATGGTCGCGTTTTAGTCGTTGCGACCGGTCAAGCAGCATTGGCAGACACCAAAAATTTACAAAAACTCATGGGTCGTTTCTCTGTTCCGGTTCTCTTGTCTACATCCGATGTTGAAGAAGTTCTTCGCGAAACCGTACTGAAAAAGAAACCTTCGGCAACCAAGGAGCTGACAGACCTTTTCAGTCCTAGCCGAAGTCTTGGTGAAGTTTCCTCACACTTACGCCAAAGCACCTTTCAGCACACACGGGAAGACGAAAAGGTGCTGGGTGCTTCTTACCCCATATTGCCAACCAGGCAAAGGCTTTGGGAGCGAGTTCTTGGCAGCACGGATACAACAGGTACAGGCATTCAGCTGCGCTCTCAATTGCGTCTGGCTTTTGAAGCAGTCAAAACCACCAGTCAAAAGAAAGTCGGTGCAATTGTTGGCGGCGACTTTATTTACGATGAAATCAGACAGCGTCTTCGCCAATCCAATCAAATAAGTGCAGAAATTGCAGACAGCATTGATGGACTACTAAGAGATGGACATGAACTCAAAGCGCGTTGCTTAAAGTCTGTATTTTTACTTAGCCGTGTAATCAGCAGTGCAGCGGCTGACACTGGTTTGAAAACCGATGCGCAATCTATTGCTGACTTGTTGGTAGACGACCTGAATGCTGATAACTCTGCATTGCGAGCAAATGTCAAACAAGCCTTGGAAGAATTGGTAGACGTTCAAAGAAAGCTTATGCGTGTATCCAATGCTGCAAGTGGCATTGAAGAATACCGGCTGCAGACAAAGGAAAGTGCAGAATGGTTCTCATATTGCGTCAATGAGGAGATTGGGTTGCGCAATGACCCAACAGGCTACGAATCTAAGCTGCGTGAAGAGCTTTCTGCGAACGCTACCGAAGTGATTCGCAAAATCTCAATTCAACAAGGTGTTAGCAAACAAGTCCGACGTTTGGTCCTTCACACAGACCCTGTATCTTCCCCAAGAGAAGTTGATGGCTTAGCCGTTTGGCTAAGATCTGATATTGATGGAACGCGGGCCAAGGAAGTAGAGTCAGATGCCACCCGTGCTGGTTTGAATTCATCCATAACTTTTGTTCACGTTGGGTTAACTCAAAAAGATGAATTGGTCAAATCTTTAATTACCCGTGAAGCAGCTAAACGCACGCTCGATCATTTTGGACAACCCAATACCGCAGAGGGTCAAGAGGCTCGAAATGCCCTTGTCAAGCAGCAAACCAATGCCGGTGAAAGAGTAACTGAGCTATTGACGGCTGCTATTTCTAATGCCCAGGTTTACCAGGGTGGAGGACAGTCTGTAGAGGATGGTGCAAGTTTAGACGACCGAATCAAAAAATCAGCCATTGATGGCGCAGCCCGCTTGTATGCTCAATTCGCATTGACCGATGTTGCTGGTTGGCAAAATGCTTATCAAGATGCTGCGCGTGGCTTAGTGAATGCCTTGGAAAAAGTTGGATTTACAAATGCGGCTGACTCACATCCAGGTGCGGTTGAAATTCTGTCGTATATAGCTTCAGGTTCGCACAAAGGCGCAAAACTGAAAGAGCGTTTCACAAGTGCACCCTATGGCTGGAACAATGAGGCTGTACTTGCCTTGCTGGCGGTGATGTTCAGTTCTGGCCAACTCAAAATAACCACTCCAGCTGGGCAACCCTTAGCACCAGGTAAATTTTTAGAGCGCGATGTCAATCAATACTCCATTGAGAGAGAGAACACGCCGCTTTCAACTGAAGAAAAACGGGTGATTGCACGTTTAACCAAATGCAAACCTGATGAAGCAGAAATTGCAGCTCCCAAATTTGTTGAAGAGCTTAAACATACTTTCGCGCTGACTACCGGCGAGCCACCCAGGCCAGCGTCTGGTCTTCCGGCGCTACTAGATGAATTGGATAAGTTGAGCGGTAAAGAGTTGGTCAAGAAAATTGCAAGTCAAGAAACTGATGTTGTAAATCTAAAAACGGAAATTGAAAAACAGCATTCTTTGATTCAAGAGAGAAATCCTCTCTGGATCACATTAGAAAGCTTAAATTCTTTTCTGGCTGAGCAACCAAATGAAGAAGTAGAGAGGATTGGTAAAGAGCGACAAGCCATCTTGGATCAACGTCAATTGTTAAGCTCTCCAGATCCGATAACACCGTTGATCAATAGCGCTTCCGATTTGTTGCGTAGCACTTTGAATCAATCGTTTGCGAGTTACGAAACTCAATTCACGCAAGGGGTGCAGTCCTTGAAGGCCCAGGCAGACTGGCAACGATTGAGTGAATCTGATCAGCTCTCCATTCTTCAACAATTTGGTTTGGCCATTGTCGAAGGTGCGCCAACAGTTGGCACAACTGAGGAATTGATTAAGGCCCTCAAAGTATGTACACCTGGACGTTGGGATGAGCGTGGACAAGCAGTAGCTGGCAAGGTTCAGCAGGCGGCATCGGCATGCGCCAAAAAACTTGAGCCAACTGTTCAACCTTACCAAGCGCCCAGCCGAATGGTCAGAAATGAAGCCGAGCTTGAGGCTTGGTTAAGTGAGGTTGGAACAGCCGTGAAAGCTAAGCTTAAAAGTGGACCGGTTCAGCTTTGAAAGCCAGCTTCGTTCATCAATCCAATAATACGAATAAGCCATGAAATCTAGCTTGCCCCGAGATCACCGACGCATACTTGAAAGTACTGTGGCGCAGGCACGCGCTGTTGCGGAAGAGGGGGCAATCAAGGCTTTGCGGGCTTTGGGTGTTGCCAGCAAAGAGGCTCAGGCCCATGCTACCCCAGAGCAAAAAAGGCTACGTGTGCAATTGCGTGCGCATGGACGCGCATTAGGCGATGGCGTATCAAAGGACGGCAGTCAGTCCATAGACCACCTGGTGACTGAGATTGCTTATGAGCATTGGCATCGTATGTTGTTTGCCCGCTTTCTGGCTGAAAGCGATTTATTGATGCACCCTGATGGCTATCCGGTGAGCCTGGCCGACTGCAAAGATGACATGGCCAATGTGTCGCCCCCAGCGCGTAGTGAATGGGAAGTGGCGGGGCGCTACGCCAGTGCTATGTTGCCCAACGTATTTCGATCAAGCAGCCCAGTACTAAACCTAGAGTTGCCTTTAGAAACTGAGCAAGCATTAGAAGCTTTACTGGCCAAGTTGCCTGCCACTGTGTTCCAGGCAGATGACAGCCTGGGCTGGAGCTACCAGTTCTGGCAAGCGCAAAAGAAAGAAGATGTACAGCGACAGATGAAGCAGGCCGGTACCAAGGTGGGGGCTGATGAACTATCGGCTGTTACGCAGCTTTTTACAGAGCAATACATGGTGGCCTTTCAGCTGGAAAACACCTTGGGTGCTTGGATGCAAAGCCGCTACCCTAAAGTGCCACTACCTTTGGAAATGCCGTACTTCCGAAAGATGGATGACAGCTCTCCCGCAGCAGGTACTTTCCCTGCATGGCCCGACAGCCTGGACACATTCAAGTTGCTAGACCCTTGCTTGGGCTCAGGGCATTTCTTGGTTTCAGCATTCCACTACCTAGTGCCACTTCGTTGTGCTACAGAAAAGCTCAATACAAAAGATGCGGTAGACCGCGTCCTGGCAGACAACTTGTATGGTCTGGAGCTGGATGCTCGCTGCGTAGAGATTGCGGCATTTGCACTAGCTCTGGCTGCTTGGCGCTATCCAGATGAAAACGGCAAGCCCTTGGGCTACCGGGCACTACCCCGTTTGAATATCGCTTGTATTGGCGTTGCACCTCGTAGCAAAAAGGCAGATTGGTTGAAGCTTGCAGAAGGTGATAAACGACTTGAAGACGGCATGGCTGCACTTTATGAATTGTTCCAAAAAGCGCCAGAGCTGGGTAGCTTGATCGATCCCAAGGTGGCTACACAGGGAGATCTCATTAGCGCTCAATGGGATGAACTTGCAGAAAAACTAGACAAGGCCTTATCAGCGCAAGAAATCACAAGCTTAGAAACAGAAGAGGGAATTGAGGCCACTGAAGCTAGGGTATCGGCCAAGGGCATTGTGCTTGCCTCGCGCATCCTTACCCAGCGCTATCACTTGGTGATGACCAACCCACCATACCTGGGATCTGGACAACATGGCACTGTGCTCAAAGACTTCTGTGAAGAACACTACAAGTCTGCAAAGAGTGATTTGGCCAATGTCTTTTTGGAGCGATGCTTGAAACTTTGTGTGCCGGGCGGTGTGGCGTCGTTTGTGATGCCGCAGAACTGGCTGTTTTTGAAGAGCTACCAAAAGCAGCGCGAGCATTTGTTGCGCTACTCGACGTGGAATATGTTGGCTCGGCTAGGTGAACACGGATTTGAAAGTGCTGACGCGGCAGGTGCGTTCATCATCTTAATTACCTTGACCCACGCTAAACCAGGTGAAGATCAGCCACTACGCGGAATTGATGTCAGTGAGCCAAAGTCTCCAGGTGAAAAAGCAGTAGTTCTGGCAAGCGGCAACGTCGTTGAAGTAAGTCAGGATGCCCAATTAGCCAATCCTGATGCGCGAATAGTTTTGGAAGTACGAGAAAACCTAGCCTTACTAGAGAAATTTGCCTTTTCATCAATTGGTCTTTCGACGAGTGACACCCCACTATTTGTTCAATACTTTTGGGAGCAAATTGACATCGGAAATGACTGGGAGTTTCATCAAAGTTCGCCGGCAACGGCCTCCAATTGGGCTGGAATGGAGCACATCGTCTTGTACGAGCACGGGCGTGGACGTATGCGGGCACTTGCCGCAGCTCAAGATTTAGATAGAGGACGCGATAAACAGGGGGGAAATGCATGGGGTCAATGCGGCGTGGCGGTAGGTCTAATGCGGGATCTTCCAGCTGCACTGTATATCGGGAATAAGTTTGATAACAACATGGGTGCGTTGGTGCCTTATTCTCAGGCCAATCTAACTGCAATTTGGTGCTACTGCTCCTCTCCAAAATACAACGAAGAAGTAAGAAGAATTGATCAAAAGGTCAACGTCACCAACGGTACGTTAGGCAAGGTTCCATTTGATCTTTCGCACTGGCAGAAAGTCGCCGCCGAGCGGTACCCCAACGGCCTGCCCAAACCCTATTCCGACGACCCCACACAGTGGATCTTCCACGGGCACCCACAGCCTGCAACAGACCCCCTACAAGTGGCAGTCGTCCGTCTACTGGGCTATCGCTGGCCTGCGGAGTCCGATGCCACGATGGAACTCTCGGATGAAGCCCGCAGCTGGATCGCCCGCTGTAAAGACCTGAAGAGCCTTGTAGAAGACGACGGCATCCTCTGCCTGCCGGCCGTGCGCGGAGAGGCTGCGGCGGTGGACCGGCTGCGCGCGATGCTAGTCAAAGCGCTCGGCACAGACTGGTCGGCAGCCAGCGAGGCAAAGCTCTTAAAAGACGCCGGTTGCGAAGGCCTGCCGCTCTCGCAGTGGCTGCGCGACAAGTTTTTTGAGCAGCATGTGGCCCGTTTCCAAAGGCGACCCTTCATCTGGCATGTGTGGGATGGCCATAAAGATGGCTTCTCTGCGCTGCTGAATTACCACACGCTCACCCGCGGCAAGCTGCAAACCCTGATCCACACTTACCTGGGCGACTGGATCACCCAGCAGCGCCGCACCGTGGATGCCGGTGGTGCCCAGGCGGGCGAGGCTACGCTGAAGCTGGCTAAGGCCGAGGCGCTGAAAGTGCAGCTAGAAGCCATTGCACAGGGTGAGAAACCCTTTGACATTTTTGTGCGCTGGAAACCCTTGAGCCAACAACCTTTGGGCTGGGACCCAGACTTGAACGATGGTGTTCGCATGAACATCCGTCCATTTGTGCAAGCAGGGGTTTTGCGTATCAACCAAACCAAGCTGGGTATCAAGTGGGAAAGCGACCGAGGCAAAGACGTGGCCAGCGCGCCCTGGTTCAAACTGGGCCCAACCTATGGCGAGCCTGAAGGCACACGCATCAATAACCATCATTTGAGCCTGGCAGAGAAACAGGCTGCAAGGACGAAGAAAAGATGAGTACGGTCATTAACAAACTGGTGGATCGTCTGCGTGACCAAGCAAAGCGCTTTAATCCATCGATAGAAACAGCACCTGTTGCCGTGCTTTGGACAGACGATAAACGTGATTGGGAAGGTGTGTTGCCGCAATTGAAAACAGCTCTTCCGGAATTGTTTTCTTTAGGTGATTACTTGCCTGATGAACGGACCGGGCCGGGGGTTTGGTTGCGAATGGTTGCAGATAAAAAGGCAGGTGATGTCCAGCCTGGGCAAATTCCTATTTTTTATTTGCCTGGGGTTGCCAACAGCAGCTTGCGAACGGATTTGCGTGCTGTAAAAGATGACACCCAATTGGCACCCATCGCAGAATTGCAGTACCGAGGTAATTTCTGGCGCCAAGACAATGGCAAAGACTGGACGCTTCGTGCTTTCTTTGAGAGTAAACGCACGGGACTTGGAATAGCAACCAAAGGTGATCAGCACACCTTAGCAGCCCTGAAGCAAGCTTTACCCAGATTGCTTACACGTTCTCTTGCACCACTGGAGGGTCGTAATATAGATTTGCCCTTTTTGGACGAAATACTCAATCCCAATCCTTTAGATGATGTATTGCGCTGGATAGCAGACCCTAGCAGTGTGCAAGTTGAAAAGGGTGAAAATTGGCCTAGTTTTGTAGCGTCAAGCAAGCAGCGTTACGGTATCGATTTGAACTTGAGCAACTTGGATGGCGCAGCCACCGTTTTGCAAGCCCGTGAGTCTGATCCCGCTTACGTGCTTTGGGAAAAATTTGCCATCAGGCCGGAGGAACAAGCTCCTATCTACCAGGTATTCAAAGCAGTCCGAAAACCTGACTTGTTGCCTAACGCCGACCGCTATCCTGCGGACAACGAAGCAGATGAAACTGTTCTTCAAGAAGAGCTCAAAGCGCTTGCTGCCTTAGATTTGAATACTGCTGCGACCAAAATATTAGCGCTTGAAAGCCAGCATGGCTCAAGGCGAAATGCGGTCTGGGCCCAAATGGGCAAAGCGCCACTGGCCACTGCATTGCTGCACCTCTCGACCATTGCCAAGGCTGCCTTGCAGCCAGCTTCGGGAGGTAGTGTTTCGCATCAGGCAAAAGCTTGGGCAGATGAGGGCTGGTTGGTAGATGCAGCTGCCATGAAAGCTTTGGAAATAGCGCTAGTGACAGATTGCTTGGCAGCTATCGAACCTGCCTTGGTAGCCTTGTACAGACCGTGGTTACAACGCTCTGCGGAAACGTTTCAGCAACGCGTTGCATCCGAGGGCTATCCATCCAAAATAATGGATGAAGTGACAGATGGCACGGTCTTGCTGTTTGTAGATGGTTTGCGCTTAGATTTAGCTAAACATTTAGAGTCAGCGCTTTCAACAACAGGCTTGACAGTTGACTTTCAACACAGGTTCACCAGCGTGCCTTCTGTCACAAGCTCTGGGAAAGTATGGTGTTCACCAGGGTATGCAGCGGCTCAAATGTCATCGACTGCAAAGGGCTTTGAGCCGACTCTCAGGCTTTCTGGCTCTGATGGTGACTACACAGCTGAGAGACTCCGACGGGCAATTCAAGCTGAAGGTTTTCAAATCGTTGACCCTGATGCACCTGACATCGCCAGTGGTCGCGGATGGGCTGAGTTTTTAGATGACATTGACTCTGATGGCCATAAAAAAGGGGTGCGTTTGGCAGAAGAAGCGCCACGCCACGTTGCGAAATTGGCCAGGACGGTTGAAAGATTGCTGAGTGCTGGGTGGCAAAAGGTGCGTGTAGTCACGGACCACGGGTGGATCTTGATGCCGGGCGGGCTGCAAAAAGTTGAGCTGCATTCCAAGTTGGCTGAAACAAAATGGGCTCGATGTGCAGTGGTCAAAGACTCTGCAGTCGGCATTGAAGCGATCACTATGCCCTGGAGCTATGGGCCTGAAGTTAGCATTGCATTAGCCCCTGGAATCGGCGCATTCAAGTCTGGGCAGGTTTATGACCACGGCGGACTAACTTTGCAAGAGTGCGTCGTCCCAATGCTTGATATCGTTGCGCAACCAGCAGCGCAGGGCAGACCAGGCATCAAGGCTGTTCAGTGGAACAGTCGAAAAACCATTTGCAAGCTAGAGACTGAATTTGCCCAAGGTGCCACTTTCATTGTGGAGCGTCTTGGTAATGCGGTGGGTGAAGCAGGTGTAGTTGATGCGCATGGAAATGCACAAGTCGTGTTCGATGATGTGGATGACTTGATTGATGAGTTTGTGCTCATTGTGCTGCGCAGAGATGGAATGAAGATATCAGAATTACAAATCAAGTTTGGTGAGGTATGGAATGCAACTAGATGATTTAGACCGCAAGGCGGCCCAGGTATTTGAAGGCTATCTTGTTCGCAAAGATCTGGTGAGGCAGTTTGCCCGGCAGTTTCCTGTGCCAACTTATGTCGTGGAGTTTTTGCTGGGACGCTACTGCGCAACCACCAACGAAGCTGAGATCCAAGAAGGTTTGAGCATTGTTCAGAGGCAGCTGTCTGAAAGAACTGTCAGGGCTGGCAATGAAGAACTCATCAAATCCACGGCGCGTGAAAAGGGACAAGTCAAAATCATTGACATCGTTTCTGCAAGATTGGATGCAAAAACCGACTCTTACGTTGCCGAGCTTCCTAGCCTGAAATTGAAAGATGTGCGAATTGACGTTGCCAAGGTGCGTGAACACCAACGAATGCTCACAGGTGGTTTTTATGCAGAAGTGACGCTGGGCTATGACCCAACCATTGCCTTAGAAAAGGGTGGTCGTCCATTTGCAATCGAAGGGTTGAGAGCTATTCAGTTGTCGAAGCACGACGTATTGGAAGTTTTGGCAGCTGCAAGGTCGAGGTTTACATCTGCGGAATGGAAAGACTTGTTACTTAGGTCAGTCGGCTTGGAGCCTGAGGGGTTATCGGAAAGAGCCAAAGATGCCATGTTGTTGCGGATGGTGCCATTTGTGGAGCGCAACTACAACATGGTGGAGATTGGCCCCAGAGGAACTGGTAAGTCGCATCTGTTCCAACAGGTGTCCCCTTACGCACATCTTGTGTCTGGTGGTAAGGCTAGTGTGGCGCGAATGTTCGTAAACAATGCAAATGGCCAGCGCGGTCTGGTCTGTCAGTACGACGTTGTTTGCTTTGATGAGGTTTCTGGTGTGTCTTTTGATCAAAAAGACGGCGTCAACATCATGAAGGGCTACATGGAAAGCGGGGAGTTTTCGCGTGGCAAAGAAAGTATTCGCGCCGATGGCTCGATCGTGATGGTTGGTAATTTTGATGTGGACATTCAAACGCAACAACGGGTTGGACACCTTTTCAGTCCGTTACCGCCTGAAATGCGTGATGACACTGCATTCATGGATCGCATTCACTGTTATCTACCAGGATGGGATGTACCTAAGCTAAAGCCAGAGCTGTTTACAGATCATTTTGGATTGGTGAGTGACTTCCTGTCCGAGTGTTTCACTAACTTACGACAGCAGAGCAGAATTGCATCTTTACAAAATAAAGTATTTTTTGGCGGCGCTTTGTCTGGTCGCGATATCAACGGTGTCAACAAAACGACGAGTGGTTTGTTGAAATTAATGTCGCCTAGCGTTGATGCCACGCCAAGCGATGAGGATCTTGAATGGGCACTTCGGCTTGCATTGGAAGTTAGACGGCGTGTTAAAGAGCAGCAAAAACGAATTGGCGCAGCTGAGTTTCGTAATACACATTTCAGCTACACCCTTGGGCATGAAGGTGTTGAGAAATTTATTTCTACGCCAGAATTGCAAAGTCAAAGCGGCATTGGCGACGAACCCCTTGAAGCAGGTCAAATTTGGACATTGAGTCCAGGTGGGCAGGATGAGCATCCAGGTTTGTTCAGACTTGAAGTAACCGAAGGTCCTGGTAGCGGTGTTCGTGTATTGAATAAGCCAGTGCCACAGGCATTTCAAGAATCAATTCGGTGTGCAGAGCAGAATTTATACGCCAGGGCAATGAGTTTGGTTGGCGACAGAGACCCACGCTCTCACGAGTTTTCAGTCCAACTCCGAGCGATGGATACAGCCAAGTCTGGTGCAAAGACCGGAGTTGCTTCTCTCATTGCGTTGTGTGGCGCTTTGCTTCGTAAATCAGTTCGTGGTGGATTGATAGTTACCGGAGAAGTAACAGTTGGCGGGACTATTGAGCCGATTCACAATGCAGTCAGCTTGGCTGAAATTGCTATTGAAAAAGGTGCTAAATCTCTGTTGTTGCCAGTTGCATGTAGAAAGCAATTGTTTGAGCTTTCCGATGACATGGCCACTAAATTAGATATTGAGTTTTATCAAGATGCCAGGGATGCTTTACTGAAAGCTCTGGTAGATTGATCTGTTCTGAGTATTAGAGATGCAAATAAACAAACGTCCTATTCCGCTAGTAAGTCTTGCACCTGCTAATAGTATGCGAGCAAGGATTGATACGAATCCTGAGTTTCAACGCCCAGCAGTTTGGACGGTAAGTCAAAAGCAACTTCTTATCGACACTATCCTTCGTGGATACGACATTCCAAAAATGTACTGGAGAAGAATTGGTACTGGTCCTGATCGTTACGAGGTTGTAGATGGTCAGCAAAGGCTCAGAGCTATCTGGGGTTTCGTTGATGGTGACTTTAGATTGCCATCAAATGCTGAGCCGATTACAGATCATGTGCTTGCAGACGTATCATATTTAGATCTACCTGATGATTTGCGTATGCAGTTCGACACTTACTCAGTTGATGTAGTTGTTTTAGACGACACCGATGGTGATGAAGTACGCGAGATGTTTTTGCGTCTTCAAAATGGAACTTCACTTAAAGCGCAAGAAAAAAGAAATGCAATGCCAGGACAAATGCGAGAGTTTGTTCGTAATTTGACACAGCATTCTTTTTTCACTCGAGTTGCATTTCAAAATAGAAGATTTGCGCATGATCATGTAGCAGCTCAGCTGGTTTGTCTTGAATTGGCAGGAGCACCAGTCAATATCAAGGATGCCGATCTAAATCGTATGTACCGTTCTAATGAAAATTTCAATGCGATGAGTGTTGAAGGACGGTCTATAAATCGAAGGCTTAATTTTCTTTCAGAAATATTTACTGAACGAACGCCAGAACTTGAACGATATAACGTTATTGCACTTTATTGTGTATTTGCCGAACTTCAGAGATCATATGCCTTTGCAAACTTGGGTATTGATTTCGAGGCTTGGTTCCTTAATTTTGAGGAAACCCGAAGGGCACAGGAAGGGCTAGATGAAGATGTTGGATCAGCAGAATGGGTAACTTATAAAGAAAAAATAAGTCACAGTACAGATGCAGAAGAGTCGATACGCTACAGGACTGATTTTTTGATGCGTAATTTATTAATTCAATATCCGGACATTTCTTTGCGAGATAACCAAAGAGAATTTACACATAGTCAAAGATTGGCAATTTTTAGAAGAGACAGGCAAATTTGCCAACTGCATATAGTTTGTGAAGGTATTAGAGTTGACTGGGACAATTGGCACTGTGATCACATAGTTTCACATGCTAACGGTGGCCCAACTACCGTTGCTAACGGACAAGTTGCTTGTCCTGCGTGCAATCTTGCTAAAGGCTCCAATTAGGTCGACTATAAGCTTAATAAAACACCATCATTTGAAAATCGATTTAGTAAATCAATGAGGATGCGCTATGAGTGAAAAAGGTAAGGAGTTGAAAGACATTAACGTCGCCCAGTTATTTGACGAACTTGAAGCCGAAGATAAAAGACAAACTTCTGATGAACGCCAAGCGAATCAAAATAAAATTAGATTTGAATACCCAGATCTTTACCAAGAGCTGGAAGCAATTGTTTCTGAAATTAATGCCCTTAAATCGAACCTTTCCTTTTCTGAAAAAACGCCAATGGATGCACTTCTTTCAGTGCTCAATAAAGCACGAAATTTTGGTATCGCTGCAATCATCTCCGATACTACAACCCTGGCTTCGGATGATCAAGATTGTTATCCACGGGGAATAATACTTACCATTGAGCGCAATCGACCAGAGTGGGAACTACTTAAAAAGCTTCAAAAAGAAATTTCATGGCTAAGCGTAGACAAAAGACGGCGCAGATTAAGCATTTCTCCAGATAGAGAAATTGTTAGAAGATTAACTCAATTTGGCTACCAAGCTGCAGTCGCTGATTCTCTTAATGAGAGCGGAATTTCGTGTTACGCAGACGTTCACTGGAGAGATTAAATTTTTGCACTGCGACCCTTTAAACAAGTGGTGTTGCAGAAGTCTCTTGCCTACCTATCCACACCAGCCACTAAGTATCATTCTGTTTGGTTCAAGCTCAGTTAAGCTGGTTGGAGGCCTTTGTACTGTTTAGACTCGTGGGATTTAAATCCAAACTCAAACCAGTTCAACTGCCGCTTTTAATTGACTTGGGCTGCTGTACAGATAAGCAGCAGTAGTGCTGATGCTGCGATGACCAGCAAGCGTTTTTAAAATATGAATAGCAGTTCCTTTATTAGCTAGGTTTGTTAAAAACGTTCTGCGACCGCTATGACTGCTTGCGCCTTCTAGTCCAGCGCCCTCGTACAGCTGGGCAAAAGTTTGTGACAAACTGTTTGCGTTGAAGCCAGCCCGGATGCTTTTTTGACTAGCAAAAAATGGATAGCTGCGATCCACGCACTTGGCTTGCTCAGCATAGGCTTGCAATTCTGCTTTGAGCTTAGCGCTGACAAACACAGTGCGTGCATGACGGCCTTTGGTCATGTCGGGAAGCAAGCGAATTTCATCTTTAATTTCGCCATCTGTGGTTGTGACATCGCTCCAGCGCAAGCAGGCTACTTCGCCGATTCTCAAACCTGCCCAGTGTGTGAGCAGCATCATTGATCTGTTACGGGCTGCGTACTTGCGTGAGTTGATGTGCGTTAACAAGCGCTCAATTTCAGCAGTTGTAAGTGTCTTTGCTTGTGCCATGGTGTTATCTCCTAAATCATGTGTTTGCGTTAATTGCATTGTGTTTTCATATATTTATCCGGACAACCTGAGTCCCGCCAAACTGACGGGTTTCTGGGTTTGAGCGGGTTGAAATGAACTGGCTGTGGATAACTTTTTAGCGGTTTTTTTCTTCAATGATTTCAAAGCTCAAATGGCAAAATCTATTAAAAGTTAGATTTTTCGTGATTTTTTGTGGATATCTCACACGCTCTGTGGATAACCAGCGCAGATTGGCGAGCAAGCCCTACAAGCGCTGATCTGTGTTCTCAGCACTCAAAGTATTCGTGCGGGTGAACCGAAGCGCTATAGGGCTTTTAAACGCGTGGCATTTTGCAAGTTACGACTGAAATTTTTGCAAGTAGTGCGGTTTGTATCTGCAGCCCGAATGGGTCCTGTAGGTCTAAATTTCTGCGCTGCGGATTTTTTAGGTGGAGTACTTATCAAATCACCTTGGTGATTTTTACTCGGTACCCCGCCAAGTTTTCGGGTTACCACGCATCGGTTGTCCATCTGCGTGTCTGAAAACAAACTGTAGTCACACAAGAGGACTACAGATGAAAAAATTTGATTCAACCCAACTCACGCAATTTATTGGAACAACAGGCTATTACAGAATCAGTCGCAGACACCTGCTTACCGATGGCACCAAGTACTTGGCAGAGGAGGCTGAGTGTTTTTGGATGATGGATGCGATTGCCAGTCACCTAAGCGAGATTGGTACTGATGACTGGTTTGTCCAAGTGCGTATGACTCTCAATGGCAACAGGGCAACAATGATCTACGAGGACGGCAGTGGCAAAGAACACGCTCGGCAAGAGATCCCTTACACAGATTTTCCAATACATGCGATCTCGTTGTTTGCCTGCTGGGACGGAGAGCACTGGGTGATCATGTTGCCTAGCGAGTATTGACCTGACTAGGGCCAGACTGGATGCTGTGAAATCCGTACTGAGCCCATAGCAACCAACGCGCGTCCTGCGCGTTCAGGGCTCTAACTTCGGTTTTGATCACTTGGCTGCGGCCTTTAACTTGTGCCCGAACTGATGCTTGGTAGGTGTGCATCAAGTACTTATCCAAATTGCCACCTGTTCATTTCGGAACCAATGCCAGACAAACAAGGACTTGCTTGATTTGGCTTCAATCAGTCCAAGTGACCCATTTATGGGTCATTTGGGCATATGTGCTCATGACTTAATTGAATGATTACTATAAGCGTGTGACTTTTTCATTTTTCTAGATAATCTGTATATTCCAGCTAAATACGTGTGAATTCCAGGATTTCCAAGTCCTGACTACATGGAGTCGCAGATGATCAAAATCACCGTTGATGCACAGGTCTACGAAGCGCTGCAAAAGGCGTTTCCCAAGCCTGCGAATACAGCACATAGAGCACTTGCTAAATACATCAGTGTGCTAGAAGCCATGCTGTTCAAAAGCTTGCATTT
>Ga0214919_10003360_pt1 | contig 24253 bp, 37 predicted proteins | sample LL1503_MetaG_FD_177994 | JGI IMG/M metagenome (GOLD analysis project Ga0214919, IMG submission 177994) | Freshwater microbial communities from Lake Lanier, Atlanta, Georgia, United States - LL-1503 | ecosystem: Environmental > Aquatic > Freshwater > Lake | place: USA: Georgia | collected... | reverse complement strand
GATATTTATCCTGCCGAAGATTTTACAGTTACTATTGGAATGAAACTTTTAAATCCTCAGGACAAACAACATCACAAATTGATTGGTACGGAATTAAAAGATGCGTTAATAGACTTGGTTGAGGATAGTGATTTTTATACTGAGTACGAGTACAATTTATTTTCCCCTACGCTTGACATTATTAGGGACCTACCTTTATTGTTCGATAATGAATGGATGTTTTTTACACCTGACATTGATTTCAGAAATAAAAACAATAAAAAAATTAAATTATATTAAATTATTTTAATCTGTTTTTATATTTTACCATTAAGTGGATAACAATCATAAGACCAACAAAACCTATCCCCATTAAATTAATCATTCCTTCCATTTTATTTAAAACTTAAGAATTTATCTTCGTAAAGTCAAACTCAGGTATCATATAAACATGAGGTAGTATAGAATCAATATCTTCAACGACATCCTCTCCTAATGTGTCCCACATATGTTCGGAAACATCGTGTTGTTTAAACCCGTGTTCCCAATCATCATTAAATCCAAGTGAAACCTTTGTTGGTTGGATGATGACGGTTCCTAAAAATAGATAGTTTGGATTACTATTATCTTTTTTCAATAAAACTTTTTTTATTTTATATTCAATGTGAGCATCAACTCGGTCATCGTCATTATCTGAATAAGGCATAGAATACCAATCATCAAATTGATTTTTGTCCTTTAACAATTTGTGTATCATATCCAATGTTTTCTCGGTTACTTTATCCATTTCCATATACTATAAGTATTTATTAAATATGAAATATCTAATCACGGAATCCAAATTAAAAAGAGTAGTTTATAACTATCTAAAGGATTATGAGAACTTAACTGAGTTTGATGGTGACTTCTTTGATTGGGACAATGGTCAAAATGTAGAAGCTATTGAGTTTGGGAAAGTTGATTGGGACCCTATCTTCACATATTACAAAATACCGAGCAACATTAAAAAATATAAAGATAAAAGTTTCTTAGAGTTACTTCCCGCATTACACAGTAATAATTTTGATTTTTTAGACACTCTAAAAACATTATTTGGTGAGGAATCAACGGATATTGTCATTGACTGGTTTGAGGACACGTATGGATATAAAGTAAACACACTTATCTAATATTTATAACTAAATAAACTATTAAAAATTAAATTATGTCTTACACAAGAGAGCAAATTGAATCAGCGGTTAAAGGTAAAGGTCACGTATGGTTTGAGGACGCAAACAACAAAGGTTTTGATGTGAACATTGTAGGAGTTAGAAATGACTCTACAGGTGATAAAGTGACAAATGTATTCGATGATTATTTAACACTATCGTACAAAGAGAATGGTGTTTGGAAATTCCATATTTGGCCAGCAACAACTGACCCAGGTAAAAAAGGTGTTATGGAATATCATAACGCTGCGGGTGTTGCCCGTTTAGTTGAGGGTCAGTATCGTGGTTCTCACACCATCAGATTACACCAAGGTAAATATGAGGCGTTAGGTCAAGCAAAGAATGTTAAAGTTTATCGTGACGCAAATCGTGATATGAAATATGATGAAACCAAAATCACTGAGGGGGTTTATGGAATCAATATTCATAAAGCAGGTGCCGATTCTACTTATGTAGAAAATTGGTCAGAAGGTTGTCAGGTATTTAAAAAATCTGCAGACTTCGAAGAATTCATGAAGATTTGTAGAAAGTCTAGAGACATTCATGGTAACTCATTCTCATATACTTTAATTGGTAGTAACGATATTAAATAATGACGGTAGACCAAGAAATACAAGCGTTAAACAAGATTATAAATTCAAGTCTAATACTATCAGTGTACCCCAACGTTGACCATATTGATGTGTCTTTACATGGGGTACATAAGCCATATCTCACCTATAAAATTTATATGTCAGATGAAAATGCGACTAAACAAGACATGTATGATGATGTTGACCCTTTTTGGTTAGTAGATTATCATGTAATGAAGGTTATATCAAAATTAATCCCTTTTGAGCATTTACCAATTAAAGGTTATGATTATCAAATGGTTGTTTATAATGGAAGTGGTATTCCAATTTTTGATTGGGAACATGACCTAAGTATGATGACACCTGGTCGTTCGGGTAGAACAGATTGGGAACAAAGGATTAAAAACCGATAAACTCAGTTTTAACATATTCAACCATCCATTCATTGTCAACTAATGCAATTTCACCTTCTAAGATTTCATCAATAAGAGGATAAGAATATTCTGTCTCATCGTATTTACTTTGTTTTTGAAATGACTGATATCGTTCCACGGTAAACTCAATTTCAGATTCTCCTCGACCTCTATTTTGTGTATATAAAAAGGTTTTTAAAGGTTTAACATAATTTCTTATTAATAAACCTTCATCCTTAGTAATCTCTATTTCCACCTTAACAGGTTTAATATGTATCTCGTGAGAACCAACTTTTAATGTTGTAATCGTTTTAAGATAGTTTTTTATTTTTGTTAGTAATTCTTCATTAATATACAAAGACTCATCGTCATTTGGTGATTGGAAACGGGGTTGACGAACATCTCTTTCCGACCCCAATAATTTCTGAAATAACTCCATACTTTCAATTACAAACCCACTTAATGCCACATAACTATATGATACATCATTAGGATTGGTTACTTCAAACACCATCAATTGATTATGGTCAAACCCAAGTGGTTGTAATAAAACCCCATTAACATTTAAATGTCCTTTAATGTATTTGGTATACAATTCTAAGTATTTACCACTCATACTCCTATATCTGACTTATAATTTATCGAGTCCATTACAAATGAAATCCCTGTTTTATCTTCAACATTTTCACTAATGTAGTCGTAAATACAATCTTCAATTTCATTCTCAATCTCCCAACCATAATCGTCACTATCACGAGCGGCCCTCAATTTATGTAGAGTACCGTCCACCAACATTAACATAACCTCACCATTTATATCATCAACCGTTACAGTAACAATAAATTGTGCTCCGTCATCCTCAACATTATCAATAGTAAAATTAAATTCATAACCACCACAATTATCTATGGTATGTTCTTTCTTATCAAAAAATTCCATGGCAATTTCTTGAGCCTTGTCCGCGCCAAGATATTCTGTTAACCATCTTTGGACATCAACCATTCTGATTCCTGTTTGATTTTTAAGTCCGCCATGATACTCAAGACCAAATAATTTGGACATATTATCAGTTATACCAGGACCAACTTTGTCCCAATATTTAAACAACATCTTTTTATAAGACTCTTGTTCTTTTACTTTGTCTAATTGGTCTTCAGTTATTCTAATTCTCATACAAATAAATATAAGGTTTTGAGGTTTAGTTCACCTCAAAAACCTTATCTAAATATACTTTCATTGAATAACACATGTGATACTCTTTAAGTCCCAAACTCTTAATGAAGTCTTCGTTCTCTTTCTTATACATCTCGAACATACGGCTACCTGACATCTTAGAATACTCAACGTTTGCAATTCGGTCACACATCTTAACAAAGACACCGTATTTTTCTGACCTAATACCTTCATAGTATTTATCATTTGCACGTTCTTTACGAGTCTTACCCTTCTCATTAGTTAAAGAGTAAACCAAATCGGCAACGTAAGTACCTAACGCAGATTTCACATCGTTGTAAGTAACACGAGTGTCCTCAATGGTGTCGTGAGCAAAACAAGCTAACCTAATATCTTCTCGTTTTATCTCCTCAACCAAATGTTTGAATCTCTCGAACACTCCAACCACCATTCTTAAATGATATTCATATGGAAGGTATTCCGCATACATGTGATTAGTGTTCTTATGTTGGGCAATAACCCATTCTATTTTTTCATTAATTAATTTCATACTACAAAAATAAGAATAATCCAATCATTTAACAATCTTTTTTCTCTTTTATATTTACGAAAAAGAAATATTATGGCACATCCAATAATCCACGCAAAATCATCGGCTAAAAAGTTCGGAGGAACTTGGGAAGAATATATCGACATTCACAATTGGTTTGATGAGACTAAGGCTTGGTATGGACATTCTAATCACAGGATGTTCAGGCATCATTCTGAGGGGGTATTTGAGATGGAAAAGAAGTTTGGTATGTCTTTCGTTAATAGTGACGGGAAAACCGTTTATACACGATATGTGGGGGAACAACATGTTAGAGAGGATTGTTACAATCACCTACCATCAGCAAAAGAATGGTTAATGGCGTTAGAAGCCAAAGAACGTCCGATGTGGATGATGAGAACTTTAGATTTAAACGTAGATTAGAATATTTATTAGTATGGAAAATGTTAAAGTTACAGAAGAACAAGCGAAAACATTAAAGTTATTCGCATATTATGCCCAAGGTTATGGAAAAAAAGAAGTTAATACTTCAATCTATAGTCAAGACTGTCAAGAAGATTGGAGAGACGAGGAATGGTTTGGTGATGGTCATACTCGAGTCGAGTCTTATGACGCAATCGATAGTGTCATTGATGAAATTATAGAGGAACACGATTTATTTGCGGAATCGGTAACGGATTGTGATAATAGAGGTCAATTACACATTAATATTGATTGTGTTGAAAGGACTTTGAAAATTGATGCGTCTGAATGGAGATACGACACAAACTCAAGTGGTGATGTATTAGAAATGTCTGACTTAGAAGAGGAACACGAAGACCTTGTTAAGATTTTTAACTATATGAAATCCGAAGGTTACAGTGAGGGTGTTGTCACGTTTGCAGGTGGTGGAGATAGTGGTGAAATAGAATCAAGAATAGAATATGATAATAAATTTACAGAACAAATTTCAAAGGGTGTTGAGAGTTTCTTTTACGAATGGCTAGAAAAACATTTTGGTGGTTGGGAAATTAATGAAGGTTCTCAAGGACGATTTGTTTTCAATGCCGATGATGATAATTTAGAATTAGAATTTGAAGAGAACACTGAAGAAGATTATAGTTTAGGTCAAGTTTTCTACACAAAGTTCTAAAAACATAAAACCCCCACCGAAGTGAGGGTTTTTTTATAACCTGATGTTGAGTAAGTTCAATATGTTAAAGTATAATGAGTTTTAAGTTTTGACAAAAATAGTTGTTGAACGCTTGAATTTTGACTAAAAGGACCGTTACTTAATCAGTATCATAACATCGACTCCAGAATAGTTTGTAGTTAAAACACAATCCCTACACTCTCACAGATTATTAAATTTGGGTTAACGCATTGTGAGTATCTAACTCATCTTGGATTACCTCAATCTCGGTCTCCAACCCTTTAACAATACCATCTCTATCCACAATTGAGATTTCTGATGTCATCGTAGGAGGATTCTCAGAACGTCTTGAGTATCTATCAGTCGAAGTACCTTCTGTACAATCCATTAATTTGATTTTCGATACAATCGACTTCAACTCAGACATTCTGAATATCTTACCGTACACGGGTGAGTTTGCTTGGTGAATCTTTGTTTTCAATTCAACCAACTCATTGGTTAACGATATCATCTTTTCCAAAGACTCTGTCGGTGAGTATGGTCTATCATTACCAACTTCAACACTATTGTACACAAGTACTTTTTGTGTCTCTTCGGTAATTTCTTTTACCAATTTATTCTTTAATTTTAACGCTTGTTTGATTGTCATATATTTTTTTATTTCTATTTAACTATAGGTAAAGTTTATTTAAAAGTCAAATTACGAAACGATAAACATGTTTGTGTTTGAGATTGGTAATCTCATCACAGGAAGTGCGTTACTGTTCTCGTTAGGTTTTTGCATAACCTCATAGAAACCCTCAGGAGCAACCTTAACGGTACTCACGTTATCCATTTTTTGTATGATTGTAGACTGACCTCTGTGTCCCTCTGTTAACTGAATTGTTTTTTCTTTTGTATTGAAAACTAATGTTTGCATGATATATATTTTTTGGTTTAATGTTAGTTAAATAAACGGGGAGAGTCAATCTCTCCCCCTTAAGATTAAATCATCTTCAAGATGACTTCAGTCTTACCATCCCATTTGATGATACGTGACTTAGGAACCCAAAACTCCATCTCCCCGATTTCCTCAACTTTCGCCAAGTACTCGTTACGGAAACGTTCCGCCTGACTTGAGTCAGTGATGTATTCAACACCCATGTGTTTAGCACATGTCTTACCCATTTTAGTCAACATAGAGAACTCGTCAGTAAGAGTTTTAGCACAACATACACAAACATCTCCACGTTTTACAGTCATCTTACCTGCGAACTTAACCGCCTTTGGAGATACTGCCAACACCTTAGTGATGTCCAAAAGGATTGGGTTGAATTTCAAACCGTATTGTTCCTTCATCTTTTGTCCGATAGAACGACCAACTTTGATTGTCTCACCAATAGTAGGGATGTTCATCTTACGAGTGTTAGATTTGTCCTCCTCTTTTTGGATTTGGTTAACTGCTGCCGATGTCTGAGGGAAAGTAAGAGTTCCGTAAGACAACAATTTTTTCTTGATGTCCAATACGAAAGAGTTCTCACCCACGTAGTTAGCAATTCTCTTCATGTCCTCAGGTAATTCATCCACCTTCACTTCAGACTTGGTCATTAAGGCCTTCTCAGCCGCCGCCAATTGTTTCTCAGTCAAACGACCGTATTTAGATAATGCGTCCTTCATTTTAAGAACGAAAGAGTTAGCGCCTTGATAATTCTTGATTTTTGATGTAGTTGTTACTGTAGTTGTCATATGTCTTTGTTTTAGTTTTGTTACACAAAGATATATAACTTTTACCGATTGGCCAAATTTATTTTAAGTTATTTTTGTCCAGACGTGGTAAACCATCTATAAGATTCTAAATCTACTTCAGAACCTAAAACTTTTTGAAGTTCCTTGATAAACTCTTTATTGTCGGTTTTCCCTTCAGAACTATTCTTAAAAATTTTTTTAAAATTATACAACCCCAGTCTAACAACAGGGTTATCCCCTTCCGCAGATATTACCGCATTGATTTCAGGTCGACTAGTTTGTTTAACCGCTCTTTGTATTTTGTGTTCAATTTGGTCCAAGTATTTATAATTCTTAAAATTAAAAGAAACCCTAACCTCAACACTAAAGAACTTTTTAATTTCCTCAGCAATACGTTCTATCTTTCCGATAGGTCTATTAACAAACGCCTGTATTCCTGTCAAGGAATCATCAATCAACGCTTCTCTATATTCGGGGTCAAACTTACCACTATTCTTATCCATCTTCTCACAATCAACCACCAACATTAAATAAAAATCATTATGATGTTGTTCAATTTTAAACTCAAACATAGGGTTACCCATTTGAGCGAAACTTAATATTGCCTTCTCAGGAATTCTATTTGGTGTTATGTCGGACATGATTAATGTGGGTGTTGGAACACAAAGGTAGTATTATCTTTTGACAAATAGTCTCTATTGTCAGAAATAATTCTATCTATAATACCTCTTTCTAAGTCCTCAGAGAATGGACTAGGGTGAATATACCCATCAGGATTAACAACCATCTTATTGGTTCCCTCAACAGTTCCCGCCTTATTAATTGTGATTTCAATTTTTATTCTATCTCTCACTTTTTTAGCGTTTGTTATGGTATAATCAACTTTCTTCTTATCATCTCCCCATCCTATGGTTAATAGTTTCTTAGACCCTTTTAACACCTTAGCGAACTTATCATTAAAATTGGTTACTCTATTAGTTTTAACGTTAGATAAACTCTCACCATTCATAATGGATTTTATCTCACTAGGGGTTACAGAAATTACCTCATCTTTTAGATTACTATCGTATGAATTTCTTTTAGGATTTGCACCTGATAAATGTTTTGATGTTGAGGATGACCAATTATTACTTACTCGATACCATTGTTTGTCTATAAATAAATAAATTGGGTACCAATCATATGATGTCACAACATAATACCACACATTATTACTGTTAACATCCCAATACCCTTCTAAATTAGAACCTTTAAACGGGATTTTACCTGACGTATAATTATACGCATTATTGTTAGGTGTTCTTCTTTGTTTGAAATCTCTATAATGAACAAAGTTCTTACCGTCTATCTTTTCATAATCCCCTTCAGGCCTATAGTTGGCGGTATAAACCTCATAGTAGAATCTTGCGTCATTAGGACTTCTACCAATAATTGGCATCATTACCTTAATTAATTCAAGTAATTTTGTTTGAGTTTTGGCTTCCTCCTTATGAGTGTTAAGGTATTTGAACAATCTAATTTCTTTCTCAGACAATGGTTTGTCGTCAGAGCCTTCCAATTGTTCTCTTAATATTTGTTTAATTAGATTTTTCATGTTACATATAAATATACATGAAAAAGAATTTGTTACCACACCTCGTAAAAAACGGAAGTATATTTGGTCCCTCTAATCGTATTCTGTAATTCTCTGATTTGTGACTCGATAATTCTTTGGAAATCTTCTTCGGTCATGATGGTCGCCTCTTTAAACCCAAACATACCTGTCCACATTTGTAGTGAACGATTTAATTCTTTGGCCTCGTTATTCAATGTGTGAGGGGAAACAGTGACCAATAAAAATTCCTGTTCTTCATCGTAGTCCGTATACAAATAATAGAACCTGTAATTTTCGATGTTCTGAGTTACTGGAAAGTTTTTGCGTATCTCATCCATAAACATTATTAACCGTTTCGGATGTACTTTATCATTCATAACGGAAGTATAATAAAAAACCCCCACTAAAAATAGTGAGGGTCTTGATTATTTTTTAATTTTTACTTTAAGAATCTTAATTTGTAAAGTGTCGAATTGATTAACTTACAAACATTGTCAATCTCATTTTGGATGTATGAATCTTTACAACAATCTCTTAAGTCTTCAACTTTACTGTATAAGTCTTTAAAATAGTTAACCGTTGTTGTGGTGTCTTTATAATCCTCAATGTCATATTTTTTATATCCTTTAATAATACTGTACTTACCTTGATAAGATTCAATTAAACCGTCAACAATATCTCCAATCTCGTCATAGTACCCTCCCAATGCACTGTGTTCAGCGAATGATTTAGTTTGTAAATGTAAAGTATGAGCTTGAGTTCTTGAATGAAACAATAACGACACCATCTCAATAAAATCTTTAGTACCTGTTTTTTGTTCGGTTAGTAACCCTCGTTTGGTCACTTCTTCAAATAATCTATTTTTAAAATCTTGGTCCATAATAATGTTTAACAATAAATACCTAACAATTAGGAAAAATTAATTGTGAAATCGTCATCCATTGAGAACAATTTCATTATGTTTTTTATTTCGTTTTTAATGTAATGTCGAATAATATTTTCGGTGAACATCTTGTAGTCCTCAGGGTTAGTTAAAGACAACGTAATCTCTTTAATGTCTCCATTAATATTACCAACTTCAATTATATTAAATGACAATTTTATCCCACCCTCAGATGGAATATTAAAGTAGATTGGTTTACCCCTATAGTATTTAATAAATTGTTCCATATAAAAAACCCCACCCTAAATAGGATGGGGATTTATTTAAGTTTATTTCTTTTTCTTGATTTCAGTAACAACTTCATCAACACTTTCATGAATTACTTGTGGTTCATTTTTTTTGTTTTTCAACATACTTAACATCTCCATACCAAGTAATCCTGAGATTGGGTTAGCGTTACCATCATTTCCTGTGATAAGAATTTCAGGGATGATTTTAATACCGTTCTTACCAATCTCCTCAGTAATTTTAAATTTAGAGAAGTTATCAGAACCCATCGCGTCAACTTGTTTTCGGTACGCTTCAGCGGTAGCATTACCAACACTTTCAATCTTAATCGCCTCAGCTCTACCAACTTGTTCTGTCTCGTATGCCTTCGCCTCAGCTCTTAATTTTGTTGAGGTCGCCTCAGCCTGTGCGTTCAACTCAATTGACTTAGCAGTACCTTCCATTTCCTTAACTTTCGATTCTGCCTTTCTCTCGGCGATTTGTACCGATTGTTGAGCACTAACGATTTCACCTTGCATGTTCGCCAACGCGGTTTCACTTGCCAATTTTTGTTTCACTTTCTGAGCATTCATCTGAGTTTCAAACGTCTTCTCTTCTTCCTGAGCAATTTTACGGTCAGTTAATGTTTTCATCAACTCTTGTGGTGGAACGATATCGCCAATCAATGTGTCAACCGCGTGAACGTTATATTCTTTCAACACTTCAGAAATCTTTTCTTTAGCCGCATCTTGTCTTTGTTGACGTGTCGCCAAGAACGCGATAACATCAGAGTCTTGAGCCGAGTTACGGAAATAGTTACCAATAGTTGGTTCTAAAACCTGAGACACTAAGTTCATAACACTTCCGAATCGTGCAATAACTTTCGGAGCCTCATTTGACGGGATGTGGATGATTTGTGATACATCTAAGTTAAAAGGGAATCCGTCTTTAGAACGTACAGTAATCGTACTTAAGTTTTTATCCAAATTGTGTGACTCACTTCTCGCATTCGCCCAATTCAATACAAGGTTAGTTGTTGGAACTGTTTGAATCTTTGTAGTATAAGGGTTGATAGGATATTTACCTGGGTCCAATGGACTACTCCAAACACCTTTTTGACCTTTACTAACAATGTTACCGTGTTTGAAGTCAGACCCTGTTGTATCCATACCTTCCTCACCAACATAAGAGATAACAATACCAACGTTACCGATAGGAATCTCCATCATAGGTACTTTTTCTAAAGTTACCGCCCAAGGATTAAGTGTGTACGAACCCGCTAAAATAAATTGTGTTTGTAAACCTCTTGAACCACCTTGTTCTAAGAACGTATCAAAGTCTTGGAAGTTATTGTGACCATCAACAGGTTTACCTGCGATATTATTTGCTTCTAAAGGATTACCATCTTGTGTTGTGATAATACCAACTTGTCCTTCCTCAATCAACGTTAAATCCGCCAATAAGACTTCAAACAATAGTGTGTTAATTCTATATACACCCGTATTCAAATATTTGGTTTGTTTACCCTTTTGACCATTCTCATTTAAGAATTTTCGAGCATCTTGGAAGTTATTTGATTCGGTTCCTCTCGCCAAGATTCGTCCCATTTGTAATGGTGCTCCGTCTTTAGAAATAACCAATCCAATCTTACCTCGAGGGATTGTAATAAACTCTTGTAAACTAATACTGTACTGCCACACCCAATACCCCCAATACAATCCAGGTGCTAATGGGTCAATCTGATAACCCGCTTCACCATTCAATGCGATGATACGACCTTCAGGTAATTCTTTGTTTGCTCCGAATAGAACGAATTTTTTTGTTATTAACCCGATTCGGTCTTCAGGAATAATAACCATACCACATAGAACTCTTAGAGTCCATTTGTAAAATAACCCCATAATAATTGGAATTAGAACCCACCCATAACTAGTGAACATACTTAATAAATTTTGCATACTTTTTTTTCTTTAATTGATTTATATGTCAAAGGTAGGTATTTTTTTACCCTGAATCAAATCTTATCGCATAAAAAAACCCCTCTTTGTTAGAGGGGTCTATAATTAGTTGTTTGTAAATTACTTACCGATAATTAAATCGTCAAAACTTAGTTTACCCATACCGTCACTTGACGACTTACTTGAGACTTCGTCATACATAAAGGTTTTAACCACTGAGATGATACTTTGTTCAGACTGAGCAATCTTTGTCTCCATCCAATCTTCAAGTTGTTCTCCGTCCTCCATTTCTTCCCACATCTTATGTGCTAAAGTCGCAATAGTAAACAATTGTTGTTTTGCCATGTAAGAACCCTCTTCCTGATTTTCAGTTAAAGAATTTTTAACTCGGTTAGTTAATTTTTCTAATTGTTTCTCCGATATAATAATATTTTTCATAGTCATCTTTGTATATAAATATTAGGTTATGGAATTAAATTTCTAATATCCTCACACCAACTATAGATAACACTGTCGGGATTCTTTTTATTAGGTGAATAGAATTGTTTTACCATGACCATCTCATTAAACGCGTTGTCACACAAAAAATCCCAATAATCAAAATAAATAAAATCAAATACTTGTCCGACCATTTGTTCATGGTACGTCATTGCATCTCCTTGGATGATTGTAACTTTATTTAAGACATCGTTCTCCTTAACAATCCCTCCAATATAATCAATTATATCTTGGTCTATTTCGACAATAGTAATTGATGTGACATTCTCATCTAATAATAACGGATAGACTATTAAACCCATCCCAAGACCAAAAATTAACACATCCCCATTAGCATTATCAATAAAATGTTTATTAGAAATTAACTCAAAAGGTCCATTATCCATTACATGTTCAGATAGATTTCGTTGTAGATTATATTGTAATGGGAACTCATTATTAAAATCCCCAACACCGTAAAAATTAACTATGTCGTTGGACGCTTTAATTTTATTCGGAGTTGTTTTTAAATTAAATTTCCCAAAAGTAACTTGACTTGGGTAATATTGAGTTAAGTCGATATAGTTTCTCATAATAGTATTTTACTTATAAATATAAAAAAGGAGGCGATTTCTCACCTCCTTAGTTTGGGGCCGATAATTCAGCGAATCCACCACCTTATTTTTCTAAACAAGGAAACAAAACTAATCACAAACAAGACCTGTGTCAACTTTTGTAATAACACTATCTACATTTGGTCGGTTATCGATAGTCTGTTCGGTTTGAGTCGGTTCCGATAAATAATCGTAAACCTCTTTCAACTTAACCACTGTGAAAGCAAACATAAGAATAACTCCTATTAAAATCAACTTAACAACTTGTTTCCAAGTCTTAAATAATATATATAAAATTACCGCTAAAAATATAAGAAATCCCATAATATTTTATTTTTATTTTGTTACTAATGCCTCTACTTTACTTTTCATGTGGTCAGCCAAACCATAACTGTCCACTGATGTTAATACTATTGAATCTATCAAGTATTTGAACGGGACGTGTACCAAGAAGTCCACTCCATTGAAGAACGTTAAGTCGTTCTTCAACTCTAAACACCCGTGAACCATTTTAAGGAACAATTTAAACTGTGTCCCGTCCACGAATGTTTCGTCAACCAATTTTCCAAATTTTTCGTTCTCAATTCTGATGTTGTATGTTGAAGTTGTCATATCTATTTGATTTATTCTACAAATTTACAAAAACTATTTCATATTTCCTAATGCCTCGATAACAGAATCCGCACTATTTTCTCCTATAGATACTTGAGCGATAGTGAACACGATTTTACCATCAACCTCTGAGTAGTTAAGGATAACCGCACTTCCGTTAGGATTTTTTACCACAATTTGGTTTCTTGTAGTGTTAATATTATTAACTCTGTTACCACCAAAATCAATATCAGAATTTCTGTAACGTTTGAACGCTTCACTGAAGGCATTCATACGAACTTCGTTATCTTTAATTCTTCGGTTATGAACATCCCATAATCTTTTAACGTAATCCTCAACAATTGTTACAACAGGTTTACCTGTTTTGTAATAGGTCTTAGTCTCATCATTACCAACTCTAACTTTTAACTTATAACCATGACTCTGACTTCTCCAACCACCTCTTGGGGTTGTTGTGTGCTCTTCAACAGAAACAGTAATACGATTGTTAGACTCACCTTCAGGTAGTTCACCCTTGTAAACAATTTTAGAACTGTTATAGTTCTCGGAAATTTCACCAATTTTAATTTGGTCATAACCAACACGGTTACCTTGGGGGTCTAATTTATAAACGTTTACAGGCCAAGTTTGAGTATATTGAGTTTTAACCAACTCAAATTTATCGGAATGTTTTTGAAGTTCTTTGATGTACTTATCCCACTCGGACTCGATTTTAGTCTGTTCAGATTTAAAGTGTCCCGCGTTTTTTTGAGATGCCGCGATTGAATCTTTGATGTGTTTTTGTTGGTGTTCTTTTAGGGTCATGGTGGAAGTTTTTGTGTTTGTTTTACAAATATAAGCACAATATTTTAATTGGCCAAATTTATTTGTCTGTCAATATCCCTTTCTTTGATTGTGTTGCGTTTATCCCAAAGTTTTTTACCCTTAGCCAACACAATATCAACTTTAAGTAACCCTCTTTCATTCTCAAATAGAACGTGAGGAATGATTGTATATCCCTTAACCAACTCTGATTCAAGTTTTCTTAATTGTTTTTTCTTCAATAATAATTTTCTATCCGCACCGATATTGTCATTTCCAATTCCTTGGATGAGGATTCCTTTCATAAACAACTCTCCATTATTAAAATAACAGAACGAGTCGGTCATAGAGATTTTCCCTTCTCGGATTCTCTTTACCTCAACACCAGTTAATTTAATCCCCGCCGAGAATGTTTCCTCGATAAAGTATTCAAACTTAACTTTTCTATTCTCAATACGAACTTTTGTCTTCATAAACACAAAGGTATATATAAAAAACAAAAAACCCTAACAAATTCTTACATTTATCAGGGTTTAATATTAACCAACTAAGAAAGGGGTTGTTGGGGCTATTTAGGTTATAAATATATCAAACTTTTCAAAAAGAAATATAGTATTTAAGATTTTATTATAAAAACATAAGATATTTATAGATATGATATTAAAAATCAACGATAACAAATTTAAGGTAAGAGTAATGATGACTCAAAAAGATACTCAAAAGGGTATGATGGGTCGTGACTTTGATTCTAACTTTAATGGTATGTTGTTCCTAATGGATAAAGGTCCTCATGGTTTTTGGATGAAGGATTGTATTATCCCATTGGATATTATTTTTATTGACGGTAATACAATAACTAAAATACACCATAGTTGTCCACCATGTAAATCGGAAGACTGTCCTAGTTATGTCGGAACAGGAGACACTATTTTAGAACTTAGAGGTGGCGCCTGTAAGGAATTGGGTATTGAGTCAGGAGATATTATCCATTACTAATCTTACTCTGTAATACTTTCACAAACTCTTTCTGAATCATTTTCGTAAACTTAACATAAGGTGAGTCATCACTTTCTGAATCATACTTATATGGTCCTGATGGTGGTCTTTTTGACCTTCCAAGATAACTTAATCCTGAAATATTAGTGATACATTTATGTCCACCACTATTTGCCTGAATCAAGTCCCAAGCGTTGATTGTAATATTATCTAACATTTTTCTTTGTTCCTCAGACAACTCCGTAAACGGTATTTCCATCATTTTCCCAATTTGAGTTAGACTCTCTCTACCATTATCCATTGTTTTATACTTGTTACCATATAAAGCAACAAAGTCTTTAAATGTGAAACCGACAGACTCAGGTCCAAAACCTTTTGACCTTTCAGATATCCACTTAATTGTTGATAATGGAACTTCTTTTTCTTTTAAACTACCTTCCCATTTTGAAAGAACTTCTTGGGCAATCTCACCTAAATTCACACCTTTTAATTCTCTCTCCTTTTTATAAGGGTTACAAGAGGCCTGAACCAATCCTAATGGCCAAGCAATAACAATGAAATCCGCTTCAGGGTTATTTTTAAATGGTGTGTATCTATCGTAAGAACCTGGCTTCATCATATTCCCACCACCGTATTGAACAATAATGTTACCCTCAACATTAACATTCGGATTGGTTTTCATTTGATTGATATACGTTTCTTTGTTCTTTTGTAATTCAGGTATTTTTGCATACCCTTTCTCGACCATTATTCTTTTAATGTTTTGTAATATATTCATTAAAGATGGCGAACATTCTAATACAAGTTCTTCTAAAAAACCTGGTTTGTTTTTAAAGGCCAATAACAATTTGTTTGCAACTAACCCTAAAGCCATTTTGTTCTTGGATAAAGATGAATCCTTATCTAATTTAAATAGGTAATTAATAACTTGGTCAACAGAAATATCATTCATTGCAAAGTTTGCAGAGTCTACAGTTGAAATTAATAAGATGTCACTACTTGTGAATATTTCTCTTGGTGACACTACTTGAGAGATTGTTTCCACATTAGACCTTGAGTGTCTAAACGATACCGATTTTGTGTCTTCAGCTCCCGCCTGTCTATCATGGTGGTCTGTGTGAATCACAAACATTGGTTTACCGTGAGCGAAATCAACAAGAACAGGCATTGTGTCCCCCTGAGCGTCGTTCTTTTTAACAGAAAACTCTTTATCTCCATATTGAATAACGTGAGCATCAACCACTTTAATTCCATTATCCTCAAGGTATTTTTTCATCGCAATTGCGGTAGTTACACCATCTAAATCTTGGTGAAAATAAATTTCTGCCTTAGGATATCTTTTAGCAAGTTGGTTAATATCCCTTAACCCACTTTCGTTAATTAATTTTTTCATATTATACTAATGCTCCCACAACTTTACTTGCGGCTCCTCCTCCACCGAATAATGACGCTAAGGCCGATACTGGGTCTAACCCTCCACCTGAAGATTGTTGTGATGGTGATGTTGACGGTGCAGGTGGTGGAGTTACTTCACCACTTTGTGCGACATCTTGTTCCGTAAATTTCTTGGCTTGGTCAGTTTTTTCATATTCATCCACTCTAGCCTGTAAATCACCATATTTTTCTTCTAACTCGTCAGGACCAACAAAATTAGCAATACCTAAAAAGTCTAATAAACCTAAATACCATTTTGTTCTTCTCATAAGTGACCTTGTCGCCCTATTACCCCAAAGTCTACCCATACCTCCTGAAACATATTTATTCGCGAAAGACTGTCCTTCACCTTTATAATCCCTGAAACCTCGGAATGAGCCTTGTTTTTTTAATTCTGACGCCAATAAATCTTTTTCAGATTTACTTAATGCGGATTCACCTTTAGCCATAAGTTTACTTGTAATTTCAGTAGACGCCTTCATTTCTTTACTCGCTTTACCAAAAATACCAACAAATTCCTCAACAACTTTAACTAATCCCGTACCCAATAATGGTACTTTTCCTACAGAAGCCTTTAACATTCCCACTAATTTACTTCCCCAAGAAGGTGCCTTCTCAACTAACTTGGCAATTGGACCTCCCGCAACTTTAGCGGTATTAGCAATCTTAGTCGCGTCACCAGCGATTGTTGCCGCCTTAAACGCTTTAGTAGCACCACCACCAAGTTTCATAAGACCCACCACAGGTTTCGCAATTAAATCACCTAAATAAGGTACTGCGGATACCCATGATAAAATTGCAAATAATTTATCTCCTTGTCTCCAATAACTAATTCCGTTAACAATATCTACAACACCTGTTGGGTCAAAAATACCTACAATATCACCAACGGTATTATACCAACGAGATTCAGTGACTAACATGGCCTTTTCAGGATAAATCACTTTTAAAAATTCAAGAACAAATTGTCTATCAAGTCCTGATAATTTATTCCATTTTTCATCAAGAAGTTTTATTTGTTCTTCTTTATATATTTTAACCATCGTTTCTTTTAGTTCCGATTCGGTAAGAGATAATTTATTCATATGAAATGTTTTTATTTATAAATATCATAGAAACAAAAAAAGAGGATATAATACCTCTTTTTAAATTTTAATCTAAACTAGTTAAGGGTGCGTCTTTAAAGACCACCATATATTTTTTAGGGACCATATAATTCTTATTCCTAAAAATACTAAGTCCTTTGGCACTTGTAAAAATGATATAGTCCAAAGGCTTACTCTTATAGTTTTTCATTTGGTAAGTACGTACGGTATATGTGTTAGTAACCTCATCATATTCAAGAGAAGTAAGTGGTTTGACTTGAGCGTATTTATATCCTGTAGATGTTTTTATTTCAAGGTCTTTACCTTCAATTCTATCTTGTTTAGACCCTGAACAAAATTGTTTAATATCGTTAGGGTTAATATTAAATGGTGGTTCTGTCAATTTTTTAATGGTCATATTTTCGGTCTTGGAGCCAGATATATAAGACGTAAGATTAAGTTTGACAAGCTCGTCCAAATACCTACCATTTTTGAATAGGTGGTTTGAGCGGTCGGTAATCCAATTTTCAAAATTCTTAATAGTTACCTCACTTGGTGTTTCGTTATTGTCGAACTCACCTTTCATATACCATTCAATTAGTTTTTTAATTACCATTGGGTTTGTATCGAAGTAATTTAATATTGACCATGTTTGGTCAGGAACATTAGTACCTGGGATATCAATCAAACCGTCTTCACTATTACAAACCCCGTCACCCGTCACAAAACTATTTTTACCTATATTATTTGAGTACAACCCAAATAAAGTTTTGGTTATAAAGGATGGAAAACCTGAACTTTTTTTCTTTAAAAAGTCCACATCTAACATAACTTCATGAGTATCAAGAGTGTCCTTAAATTTATTGTATTCGTTAATATCTATATATGGACGACCAGTAGTCTTGGTTATCAAAATCTGTTCTAATGGAAATTCAAAAACCTCTTTAGTTAATACGTTGTTTAACTTAACAATTACATCATCATTATTTTTCTTTAACTCTATAATCAGTTCAATATCATTTCTATCCATTCCCTCAATATAAACAAAAGTTTTTTGATGGTACGTATCAGGGTCATAGTGAGTAAACTTCACATCAATTTCCTTAGGAGTCTCAATTTTCTCAGGAAATTCAATTTCTGACTGTTGTTCAATCAATAATTTAAAATACTGACCTTCTGTTACTAAAATTTTCATAACTATAAATATATGGAAATAAAAAAAGGGGTAGACTAAACCCCTTCTTCAAAAACTAATTTATTTTGTTTCTTCTCATCAACAAATGCTTGTATTCGTTTACGAGATATTTCACAATAATCAGGACTTAATTCAATCCCAATCCATCGTCTATCTAATATCTCAGCCGCCACACATGAGGTCCCACTTCCGTTGAATGGGTCAAGGATAACATCATTTTTGTATGACAATATTTTAATCGCCCTTGTAGGAATATCCATTGAGAATGTTGCTTTGGTTAAAGATTTGGTATCGGCAAAATATTTCCATTGTCCGAAGACTAATTCCATGAACTCTTTCTTATCCATATCTTCATAAACAACTTTTTTCTTAGTCGTACCATCTTCCTGAGGAATTTCGGTAACAACCCCTGTCCATTGAGGTTCCCCCTTAACAGTCTTAATATGTTTATGTTTGTAGGCTAGTATAACACATTCTTTTGGGTTATATATGTACGGACTTGATGGACTCATCCAACTACCCCACGCAGTTGTTTTACTTCTATGTGGACTGTCTTCTTCCAAGTCAACAACACCAAAGAATTTAAACCCCACTCGTTTCATTAACTGATAAATCTCTGACACAAAAAATATTCGTCCTCCTTTATCTTGTCGATTAATTTCGTATGGAATGTTAATAGCAATCCTACCATCATCCTTCAATAATTGATACGCCTCAGTTAACCAAGTTTTGGTAAACTTAAGATATTCCTCAAACACGACATCATCATCGTGAACATCATAATTGATTCCCACACCATAAGGGGGTGATGTAACAATTAAGTCAATTGAGTTTATCGGCATTTTTGACATTATGTCAATACAATCACCATTAATAACTTTACCCGTATAATTTTCTATCATTTCTTCTCTAATGTTTTAATGTGATGTTCTAAATACCATAAAGCCTTTTTCAAATCTTGTAACTCTTTATCTGTATCTTTTTTCCCCGCTCTTGAAATATATTTTACCGTATTACCAAGTGAGAATCCTAAGTCCCAAGCGTCAATTACTTTAATCGCTTCGTATGGATTATTTTCCCCTCCGTAATGTTCGGGATGGTCTACTTGTTCTTTATTCTTTTGGTTGTCCATAACTAATTGGGTGTTCTTCTTCTTGTTCGGGAATCGTTAATAAATCTGTCTCACCAATAATAACTCTAAGTTTTGTTATCATCAAGTCGTTTCCTGAATAAGAATGTTTTCTTTCAAAGTTAATACCCTTAACAATCATTTTTAATCCTCCAACTACGTGTCCTGTCGGGTCCAAATACTCCACAGTTATATCAGTTATCTCCAATAATTCTTTTGGGTTATACGTATCCATAACCGTTTCAAGGAATTCAGTTTTGAAGATGATTGTCTCACCTTCATTATACATTTTGTACTTTCTAAACAAGTACGGATTAATGTTTATTGGATGGGTTTTGATAATCCATCTATTTTCCATTAAAGGTTCAACAGGTACAAACTGTTTTAATTTTTCCATATTTAATCTTCTTTATATTCGTTTAATAGTTCTTCACTAGTTAGAATTCCGTTGTATTTTTTTGCCACCTCATCAAAGTTTTTAACACTCACATTACTATACATGTTATGAGTAGTGGCAACAAGTTCATCTGCCATATTAATTGTTTCAGAGATAACTTTAATTACTTCATAAGGATTCGCATTTGATGCTGGTCGTCTATCCTCAACATAACCTTTCCACTCTTTAGCCGTTGACACAGGAACACGAATTGATGCTCCTCGGTCACTAACACCCCAACTGAATTTATCAATCGCTTGTGTTTCGTATTTACCCGTAAGTCTAAGTTCATTGTCAGAACCGTATACCTCAATATGTTGGCGTCGTCTTGACTCTAACGAATGGAATAGGGAGTTGAAATATCCTTCCCCACCTTCGTTTCTCATCTTATTCGTTGAGAAATTTGTGTGTAAACCTGACCCATTCCATTCACCATAAACAAGTGGTTTAGGGTGGTACTCAATATAATATCCGTATTTTTCTGATAGTTTTTCCATCAAATATCTTGACATCCAAAGGTCGTCCCCCGCCTTTATTTTGCCCTTAGAGAACACTTGATATTCCCATTGTCCCAAAGCGACTTCAGCGTTCACACCTGTAATACCAATATCCATCTTCAAACATAAATCCATATGTTCCTCAACAATATCTCTACCAACAACGTTAGAACCCACGCCGCAATAATACTTTCCTTGACCTTCAATCGACCCTTCACGATGTCCTAATACTGGTTTGTATTTACCTTCACGAATAAAATATTCTTGTTCAAATCCAAACCACATATCACTATCTTCTTCACCTAACTTGGCTCTTTGATTTGTTTCATGAGGTGTCCCATCAGGATTCATAACCTCACATAAAACGTAGATTTTAGAGGTATCGACCCCTGACCAATAAACTCTTACAGGTTTTAAAATACCATCAGAACTATTACCTTCTGCTTGTAATGTTGACGACCCATCAAAATTCCATTCAGGAATATCCTCTAATTTATAGATTTGTCCTCCAACAACTTTAATTTTACTTCTTAGATTTGGTTCAGGTGTATAACCGTCAAGCCATATGTATTCGATTTTTGTCATTTGTTTCTATTTTTTATAGTGTAGTAATTATTTTCTTTTATTAGAATACCGTCATCAACCAATTCGTCTAAATATTCTTTAGCCTCGAGTTGTCTTGTCTTTAATATATTAGAACTAATAAATTCTAAATCTAATGGTTGTCTTAATTTTGACAAAAGTAAGTTATTGTTAAACGATTTCTCCATTCTCAATCATTTTTAAAATTTCTTTATCTTCAACACCTTTTTCATGTAGTTTGAATACTTTTGTAGATGCGTCATCTGTGAAGATGAGTGCGTCGGCTGAAAAAACTTTCGATAACGGATAATCGTTCTTTAAAAACTCTTTTACATTATCTAATTTAACAAATCTTTTATTGAATCCCATTTGGTAATAATTTTTTAGTTTGGTTATTCTCTTTTTTAACTGTTTGAATAATGTACGACATAATTTTCCTTTTGAAGATTGGGACCAGTGTTTCCTCCAAAGGGAATATCTCATCACATAAAACTTCAAACAATGGAAATTTATGACTTTTAACTTTTTCTTTAGTCGATAAAAAATTAAGGATAATATCGTTAATTGTCAAATTATCTTCATTACCTTGATGTATTAATTTCAAAAATGTTTTGGTTTGGATGTCGGTTTTGGACACTTTTCTTGTATTATACCTCCAAACATATAAGGTCTCCTTAGTTTTATAGTAAAAAAACCCAGTCTTTGATTCTAAATTATTCTTGTTCTTTTTAACATTGATTTGTATTGAATCGTATACAATAGACCATATAGATTTAGTTATTCCGAAATAATCCTGTAATTTCGGGTGACTATATTTCAAAATCTTTCTATACTCCAAGAACTCGTCTTCGGCCATCACGGGAATATTCTTAACCTTAAGGTCAGATAGAATTAATTCATCATCAAAGGATGATAAAACTTTTTCGGTATATAAAATTTGATTTTGGTTAAGTAACGTTTGGATATTCCCTAAGTGTAGTGATAGTTCGGTGAACATAGGGTACACCTTCATCTCCTCAAGATTTTTATTTAATTTTTGAAAATACCCAAGTAAGATGTATTGTTTTTGTTCGGAATCAATAATTCCTTCAAACAACCAATCGGTATCCATCACAAACTTTAATTTATTTTTTCTAACTGTACTCATTTACTCAAAAAATATAAATAAAGTTTTATAATAAATGAATAGATTTACTCAACTCTCATGACATAATATGTTTCATTGTTAACACGTTCCGAATCGTAATTCCCGTCATAACCATTCATAACCCCCCATCCATCTGATTCAACTAAAGCTTCTGCCAAATCTTTTTCATTAATAAAGTTTTTAATATCCAACCCCATTTCTCTAATAAACGATATTGGGTCTCTCATCACATCGTTAACTCTATCCTCCACAACATTATCAACCATTTCTTGAGTTGGTTCTTTATCTGGTTCAATATCATCTAATTCGTCTTGAGCCTTATCACGATTTTCTGTCGCCTCATCAATTTTATTTTGTAGTTCTTCTTGTTCTTGATGATACTCATCTTCATTATCCGTATCGAATTCCATTGATGTTTGTTGTTCCTCTAAGTCACTGATATAAGCATCTAACTCTTCAATATAAGACTCCAAATGTTCTTGTCGTTCTTCTTGTTCTTTTGTTAATTCATAATCATCATCATTAAAGAACACATCAGGATTTTGCCAAACATCATCCGTATACCAATCTTCAACATAACTTTTAAGATAATCTGTGTCAATATTGTCTTCAATAAAACTTTCATTGAACCCGTCAATACCCATATCTCTAACAACTCCCTCGGCATAATCTAAAGCCCCTTCATCCATTTCCGATTCTGTTCCCACAGAGTACATTCTGTTCACTAATTTATCCACACCAATAACCTCAAATTGTTCCATACCGTAGAACTTATAATTGGATGGGAATATATTATAAACGTCAGCAGAGTTTTCTTCCAAATCACTTATCTCTTCCTCAATCTCACTAATTCTATCATACAATTGATTATATCTATCAGAATCCTCTTCTTTGTCGTACTCCTCAGTTACTCGTTCTAACTCAATCTTTAAATTTTTAAGGATTTCTTTTTGTTCGTCATCCAACTCGTCAAGGTCACCATTACCTACCAACCATTTAAATAACGCATTGGCTTTAAGACCTTCATCATCCGTATCATTTATTGACCATTCATTATTCTGTCTTCTTTCCTCACCATCAGCCATCTTTATTGCCAGTTCACGGGCTTTTCTTTTTCTTTCGATTGGTGTATCACTATCCCATACATATCTTTTTACCTTTATACCTGAGATATCTGAGACTTTTGTATGAGATATATCTAACGTACCGTCAATATACCCAACATTACCTAAAGAATCCGTTGGCGTATTGTTAAGTTTTAAATCTCCTGTTATCCATAATGGTTTGCCTTGGAACTTGGGTAACTTACTAATTCCTTTCCCATGATATCCAGATAACTTCATTAACTCCAAATACTCTTCAGGACTTATTTTATAAAACTCGTCTTCAACTTGTTCAATTATATTCCTAACTAGCTTACGTAGTTTACTTTCAGTTAGTATGATTTTTTTTCTCATATTAATAAATACCTCGTAAGAAATAAAATAATTGATTTTATTTACAAATTAAGATTATTGGGGATATTTATCTATATAATAAAACTAAAAATAAACCTTTAAAAATATTTTACCATGGGATGTGGATGCAAAAACAAAAATAATGGGAGTCAGGCACAACAAGCACAAACCGCTCAGCCTAACCAAACACAACAACAAGTAAAAAGTCCAACTATTCAAGAGTCAATCAAGAAAGTAGTTGAGAAGTATTACAATAAGAAGTAATCGTGTTACATTATCAGAATTGAAGAGGGTTATCCCTCTTTTTTTTTATCTTCTATTTAACATTCTTGTTTTT
>Ga0214919_10003359_pt1 | contig 24254 bp, 22 predicted proteins | sample LL1503_MetaG_FD_177994 | JGI IMG/M metagenome (GOLD analysis project Ga0214919, IMG submission 177994) | Freshwater microbial communities from Lake Lanier, Atlanta, Georgia, United States - LL-1503 | ecosystem: Environmental > Aquatic > Freshwater > Lake | place: USA: Georgia | collected... | reverse complement strand
GCATAATCTTCTCCCACATGTAATTCTTGAGTTGGGGCTTCGCCACCCCTTGCCCAAATAACTTGCAAATCCAGCTGCCTCCTCAGCTCAGTTATCACACGCCGCGTCTCGTCAAGATCGTAGTAATTATTGAATGTTCCCGACAACAAACAAGTGATCCGACCTTCAGGGAAAGTCGTCATCGCAAATTTCTTAGTTTGAACACACGTAGGAACTACCGCACGGATTTCCGGTAGTTTACGGTGTCGCTTTTCCAAAATGGGCACAACGGCGGCGGTCAAGGTTGTCATGGCCGTTGCATTTCTTGCTGAAACATTTTCAAGTGTTCGCGCTGCCCTAGTCGTTAGGGGATTCCAGCCAGCCGTGTCAATCAGTTTTCGCTGGTCAGACCAAAGACTTCTCACATCCCACAATATCGGTGCGTTAGAATTACTAAATACGGCTGCTGCAGTAGGGATGTCACTCCTTCCATGAATCACGCCAGACGCATCTATTTTCTTTTGGATTTTCCTCAATCGCATAAGCCCGCCCAGAGCACCTGTCTGGCCGAACTCATGAGCTTCCCAATGAATGTTATTGGATTGAAGCAACTCCACTAACCCCATACCCAGAGAGGCTTTTTCGAAAGTAGTCAAAGATATTCTCTTGCCTTGTTGAGCGAGACCAACCATGAGTGGAACGATCTGGCTTGCACCAACTCCCTCTTGAATGGAGTCAATTGACAAATAGCTTAAGTCATAATGAGGGCTACTCATAACACGCTCTCAAACAATTTGTCCCACAATTCAAGAGTTCTTGCTTCCGAATGATTCTCCCTGACGTATTGCTGACCTAGATCTACGACGTCGTCACGCAAACTTTCGGAATCCATCAACTCCAATAGTTTTCTTTTCCAGTCCTCAGGCGTGAGACAAATCCCATCGACACTCGCTTGCTTCATAACCCTGTCATACGCCAATGTTGGTGACACTAAGCAAGGCAAGCCAAGTCGCCACATAATCAGCAAGCGACCTTCCGGCTTCAAAGGGTTGAGTGCACCTTTTGGATCTAAAGGAAGTACAGATATGTCGGATTCTTTTGCAGTGCGCACGACTTCATCAACACTCCATTCTGAGATTTTAAGTCCAGCGCCGAGAATTTCAGGCATATTCTTGATAATTCTTTGGGTATCGCTGTAGAAATATCGTCCTAAAAGTCGTGGATAGCGTAGATCGGTGACAAGGCGAAGCCCTAATGGACGACTCTTTGATATTTCAGATAGAGCTTCTCTTAGAATCAAAAGTCCATTCGCCGTAAAGGGAAAACCTTCCCACATGAGATTCGTTCCGCTAGAAGTTTTCCGGTCTTGTTTTGCGAGCATAGGAAACTCTTCATGAAAATCCATAATCACATGCGTGTTACTACAATACGGGAGAATAGTTTCCCTTTGCTCAGGGCTGGCACAAATCACTGCGCTTGCGACCGAGCAAAGCTCCGACACGATATTCCGATAAGGACGTGGCCGACCACCAACTTGGCCGACTAAAACCTTACCAACCCCACGCGACCAATCTTTTAATGGTTTCTCATTGCCTAAATACCCATCGATCAAATCCAGAATAATTGGACCGGGGTTCTTTTTTTGAGACCAAAATGCAAAATCAGCCCGGCCAGATAAAACAGTAACATCAGTTTTCTGCTCAAGATCAAGAACTATTTCGTGGCCTCTTTTTTGTGCCCAATACACCAGTCTTCGTCTATCTGCAGGATGCTGCATATTTGGACTTTGAGCTGCATACCCAATCCTCAAAGAAACCATGGCTAAGACTAACATTTTTGATATCTAATTGAATTGATTCTAAAAATTAATGACTTTGAACCCAAAAATACGGTTATCCCACTGAGTTGAGCAAGAATCAGATTAATGCTTAAGCGGCCGCCACCACGACTCATTTTCCTTGAACCAATTAATAGTGCGCTCTAGCCCTGATTCAAAGTCAACCGCTGGCAAATATCCAAGCTCTTGTGAAATCTTCCCATGATCCACGCAATATCGAAAATCATGACCTAGCCGATCAGGGACATATTCGATTCTATCTTCACTTAATCCCATTGAGTTGAGAATCTTGTTAGTCAGTTCAAGATTTGATAACGAAGTTCCTCCGCCGATATTATAGATCTCTCCGCCCTTACCTTTCATTAAAGCCAGATAAATTCCGCGGCAATGATCATCTACGTGCAGCCAATCTCGAATATTTGACCCTTGGCCGTAAACTGGAATTCTTAGTCCATCCATCAAATTCGTTATGAATAGTGGAATTAATTTCTCAGGGAATTGGTTTGGTCCATAATTATTGCTGCACCGCGTTATTCGTACATTTAGTCCATAAGTACGAAAGAAAGATCGTGCAAACAAATCTGCTGCCGCTTTGGAAGCTGCGTAGGGGGAATTGGGCATTAGTGGCTCTGTCTCAGTCCAAGATCCAGCGGGAATCGATCCGTAGACCTCATCCGTTGAGACTTGGACAAAAGTGGAAATGCCGCCATGACGAGCAGCCTCCAGGAGAGTTTGTGTTCCAAGAACATTCGTTAAGACAAAGTCTCTCGATCCTGCGATCGACCGATCCACATGAGATTCAGCGGCAAAGTTAATTATCGCCTCGTGACGCTTAGCCAAATCGCGAGTAAGAATCTCATCACAGATGTCACCTTCTATGAATTCAAAATCTGATTTCGGAAGTTTGTCTAGGTTTGTAAGTGTTCCTGCGTATGTCAATTTATCTAAAATGGTGATTTTCGAAATTCCGGGAAATGACCCACCAAGAGCCAACTTCACAAAATTTGATCCAATAAAACCCGCGCCACCGGTTACTAGTACTCTCATTGCAATGGCCTCCACTCTGTGGATGGTTGACCCAATCCTGACTCACAGTATCATTCCCTATATGAAGGGAATTATTCTTGCAGGCGGCTCAGGTAAAAGGCTATGGCCTGCTACGCGCGGTGTAAGCAAGCAACTTTTTCCGATCTACGACAAACCTTTGATTCATTACCCTCTGGCAACTTTGATGCTGGCCGGTATTCGAGAGATTTTGATAATCACTACCCCCGAAGATCAAAGTTCATTTACGAGACTACTGGGCGACGGACATGATATTGGTATTGATATAAGTTTTAAGATTCAACCAAGACCAGAGGGTTTAGCCCAGGCCTTCACAATAGGTGCGGATTTCATTGACACAGACAGTGTTGCCCTGGTACTTGGTGACAATATATTTCAAGGAACCGGATTAGGCGGAGAGCTCGCCAATTACTCTCAACCCGAAGGCGCCATGATATTTGGTTACACAGTTACGGATCCTCACCGTTACGGTGTTGCCGAGATAGATAAGAATGGCGGCGTAATCTCTGTTATTGAAAAACCGTCAGACCCTAAATCCAATATTGCGATTCCAGGCCTTTATTTTTTCGATAACTCCGTCGTGGCCAAAGCCACCAATGTACAAGTAAGCGAAAGGGGTGAACTCGAAATTACATCAATTCTTGAAATGTATAGGTTGGAAAATCGTCTCAATTTACAATTGTTGCCGAGAGGCACAGCCTGGCTTGATTGTGGAACCGCTAATAGTCTCAACGATGCCTGCAATTTCATCCGAGTAATTGAAGAAAGGCAAGGCCTTAAAGTTGGGTGCATTGAAGAAATTGCCTGGCGTAATGAGTGGATCAATTCTCAAGAGTTAGTAAGTTTGGCAACTAGCTACGGAAAAAGTAGTTACTCCGACTATTTATTAAAAATAGTTAAATAAGGAATACGGACAACTCTCCATGACGCGGAAACTTCAAGAGATTTCATACACATAGTCCTCTGCATCGTAAGGGTGACTTGCGATAACTCCCAGAACCGAATGGACATCTCGGAAAATTTGTTTGCACCAATTTCCTGGGGGAACTAACAAAGCGCGTCCATCTTGCGACAATCCATAAATCTCAGAGCCGTCTGTCATGACTACTTGAACATCAATCTGCCCAGAAATACAAAAAAGAAGTTGCCAGCATTCTCTATGTGCATGGCCTCCTCGTTCACTATTTTCTCCTTTGACGGTGGTGAAAAAAAACCGGTCGGGGAGAAACGGGATTAGGTTTGATTCAATTACTGATAGTTGTCCGCGGCTATCTTCAATAAATTGAATATCTAGCCATTCCACTCTCCTTAATTCACTCACTAAATCTCCCGTCACTCACAAATTTACTGATCGAAGTACACAAATATGCCACTTCCCCTTCCGTAAGTTCAGGAAAAAGAGGAAGAGAAAATATTGATCTCCCTAGATATTCAGAGTTTGGCAAAGAAAGAAGTTCATCGTAAAAGCCTAACTGCCGGTGATCTGGAATTGGATAGTGGATGGCAGTTTGTATCCCTTTAGTATCCAAAAAAGAACGAAACGCATCTCGATCATTTTTGGCGTCCACAACGGCTAGGTGGGCTACAAATGACTCAGTAGGCTGACCAATTAGACGATACGAACTACCCTCAAGTGCTTGTTCGTATCTCCTCCAAATCTGACGACGCCTCTCATTCAAAGAATCGAGGTGCATAAGTTTTTCAGATAGCACGAAGGCTTGGATTTCGTCCATGCGACTGTTCTCGCCACCCTTCATCTCAATCGAGTATTTGGTACCCCATCCATATTGACTAAGTTTTTCGATCCTCCCGTAAATAGTTTCCGAACTCGTTGCAATTGCTCCAGCGTCACCCATTGCTCCGAGATTCTTTGTGGGATAAAAACTAAAAGTACTAACATCACCCCAGCTTCCAGCATACTTTCCGTTCTTTCTTGCGCCAAGAGATTGAGCACAATCTTCAATTAAATAGATTTGATTCCTCTGGCAAAATGTTTGTATCTCTTCTATTTCCCCGACTTGGCCGTATAAATGGGTAACTATTATCGCTTGGATATTTTCGGTCGCCACATCCTCCAAATCTTTCGAGGTCAAGAGTCCGTCTAATCCAACATCCACGTAAACCGAGTTTAAGTTCGCCATTTCTGCTGCGATTCGCGCGTAACCGCCAGAATTCGCGGTAATTAGTACATTGGATCTCTCGGGCAACCCAAGAGATTTCAATGCCAGCACTAGGGCTGAGGTTCCACTCGATAGTGCTTTCACGAAAGGAACACATAAATATTCAGCTAGGGAATTTTCAAAATTTCTAGTGTGGGGACCGGACAAATAATGCCCGCTTCGAATCAATTCTGCTAGGTTGACAAAGAAATCTTCGGACATAGTTTCTGATCTAGATAGATCATTAAACGGCAGATTCATTCTCAATTACCTGAGCATAAAATGGCAATGTACATAATCATCTCTTTCAGATCAATATTGCTGTGGCGGGCTGAAAATACACTTCCTATACCTGTTTATTCTAGTGAAAATGTGCAAGTACCCACGAAGTCATCTGGGGTTCACCATGAGTATTTAATCCCCTGGTGTAGGCTTTAACGCGTGTCTCAGGCTAATTCACGCAAGATTAGAGTTCTTCACATCTGGGATACCAAAATGGACTCCGGCCTTAATATCGATGATTTGCTGGAAAGAGCACCACTAATCCAAAGATCGGTTTCGCGTGTACTTGTAGGCCAAGGAGCGAAGAAACCGATGGACCAGCGCGGCCAGCATGAACTTGAGACTGTCCGTTCACCTTATCCAGAGAACCCCGTTGCACGCCAGATATCCAAGTTGAAATTCCGTGCATTGTTGAAGCAAGAATTCAAGAGTTTCAAGCCCGATATAGTCTTTTTTCACTTTGGCCAAACCGCCGCAACATATGTCAAACTTGTTCACAGGTACAAGATGCCGTTTATTGTTGCCATTTACGGACATGATATTAGTGTCGCGCTAAACCAATTGCGCTGGCGTCTTAAATATAAGATTTTTGCCAAGTCCGGTGGACGCTTCCTTGTGCTGGCTGAGGATGTAAAGCGACGATTGACCGACTTGAAGATTAGTGACTCGAATATTGATCTTTACAATTATCCTATCGACATAAGCCCGTATCTTGATGCGTCAAAAGTCCATCGAAGTGACCACTTTAGATTGACTATCCCTGGCAGGTTAGTTGAAAAGAAAGGGCACATCTTTCTCTTCCAAGCTCTGAGAATACTTAAGGAGCGCAATATATTTGTGCAACTGAATGTAGTTGGCTATGGGGGCGACAAGGATTATTACCAAAGGCTTGCATTTGAGAGCGGAGTAAACAATCAGATTAATTGGATCGATACAACCCAAGCAACTATCCAAGGTAACTTTGATCGACTCTATCGACAGTTACTTGAAGAGACCGATCTAGTAGTACTCCCTTGTATAACATCCAGTGAAGGAGATAATGAGGCTGGGCCAGCTCTTGTACTCTGCCTAGCGCAAGCATCGGGTACTCCAGTTTTGACTACTCCCTTTAAAGGCCATGAAATCAGTATCGCCGATGGAGTCACTGGGCTATTGTCTGCTGAAGGGGATTCAGTAGACTTAGCTAATAGGATTGAATGGGCTATCGACAATCCTGATCAACTTAGTGCGATCGCAAGTGCAGGAAAGTCGTTTGTTCGAGATTTGTTTGATCAAGACGCAAATATCAGTCATCTGTTTGAACTCATCACCAAGGCGAGGAAATGAGCGATTTAAAGATAGGCACTTTCCTTCGGCGTTGTTATGCATGTTTGCCGTTGCCATGATTTTTATGCACGCGCTATAGTTCAAACATGGTGACTTTGTCCAGATTAATGAAGAGTATGTCTTCAGATTTTGATTCGAAAATTCTGGATTTTGGGTGTGGGGATGGTCGTGAAATAGATTCTTTGAGGCGAATTGGGTTCAAAAACCTCAGGGGTTTTGATATTGCTCGATGGTCGACTAACGCCATAATCGACGACTGCATCACGTATGATCCTGACTCGATTGGATTTCTTGAAAGAAATACGTCCAAGTTCGACGTGATTTTTTCTCGCGATTCGGCCTACTACGTTCCAGTTGAGCAACAAGAGCGCCTATGGAGGGCTTTCTATGGAGCGCTTAAGCCCCAAGGAAAGATCGTCGTAATTACTTTTAACGGGGCTCTTTCGACATCCTCTTGGATTCTTCAAAAAGACCTTGCCATAAAGTTTGCATTTAATGAGAAAACCCTTCAATCATTTCCTCAAAATGCAGGATTTGCTAATATAAATGTTGAAAAAATTAGACCTGAACATAGAAGTATTGTCGGAGCTGCGTTCTTTTGGTTTGTGCTTGGGTACGGAGAATTGAATTCTAGACTCCGCTACTTTACTGAAAGAGGAATAGATAGCCAAAACCCTCGCCTATTCTCAAAGCAAATCGTCATGACCGCCCAAAAACTCTAGGATAAAATTTTTTGTCATGAGTCGTTCAAGTTGTTTTCTTAGTTAGTATTTGCCAATGTTGAAATGCTTTTAAAAACGCCATAAAAATCTCGAAGTTTCACATTTGTTTTAAGGTGCGACCATTGTAATTTAGTAAGACAACTCCTTCGATAGCCAGATGCAAATATCCAATCAGGATCTGCAAATAGGAATTTATAAGCCAGTTCGGTATCCCGCATCATTTGTTTTCGATTGTCACTCATATTATTGCCGTGGATACGGTAGTTGACTAGCTCAGATTCAACATATCCAAATTTCGTAAAGTTTGAGCATCGTCTAAAGAAATCTCGCCCTGTCGCGCTATTAAGCTTTTCATTAAATTTTCCTACCTTGGCAACCAAAGAGTGTGTCATTAGCGCCGAACTTTCACCTGCAGGCACAATCGACGTTGTCGGGAACTCCAAATAGGCCAAACTGCAGTCACCTTCGAATTTCGGTCTGATTGAACTTAGAGTTACCCCTGATTTGCTATCAAATTGTCGCAAACCTGAGTAAATAAATTGATAATCGTCATTCAGCTTCTCCAGCTGCATTTCTAACTTTCTTGGTTCCCAGTAATCATCCGCATCCAAGAATGAAATGAGTTCACCCTTAGCATGCATAAGTCCCGAATTCCTAGCAGAGGCTTGTCCTAAATTTTCTTGATAAATTGCAGTTAATTCACCATCGTACCTACTAATTATATCTCGAGATTCATCAGTCGATCCATTGTCCACAATTATCAAATCAAGCCTGCCAACACTCTGAGTCAGGACACTTTCAATAGTGGTCTCCAAGTACCTTGCATAATTATGATTTGGAATTATCACCGAAATCGAAGGGCTCATCACATACCCTGAATTTTCGCTTGAAGGGCAAGTCGAGGTACCACTGCCATAACCTGGTCCCAATCTCTTACGGAGACAAGAAGGGGAAGTGATTGCAAATTCATTTGTGTAATTCTATTTCGTAACTCTATTTAGGCAAAGATAGCATGGCCTACCTTGATACGGGGGGATGCGCCAACATTTCATCGAAATTGAAGCGCTTTGAGCCTGTACTGGAATCCTGTCAACAAAATAATCGCCGTTCCCTGCAAAATTCTTCTCACCATACCTATGCCTGCAATTATGGCCCTTTTCATTCAGGTAGCATGCCGAGTGCCAATCGAAGCGCACGAAGTAGATTGCGTGAGTTTTGGATAATTCCTGTAATGTACACACATGTCATTATCCAAGAATATACTTTCTGACCTTGCTGATCATCATGGATCATATGCCAACTCGACCGACTGGTATACCTCCACAGCGTCGATATTTGTCAATCAAATTGAAGAAATGCACGACCCTTTAGGCTCGATGCAGGGTGCTCCGAACTGGAGCTAATACTGACTAGGAGTAGCGCCTTATGAATAAAATACCTGAAAAGCTAATCGCTGAGTATTTTGCCAAGGGACAAAAGATTTTGTCCAGAATTTCACCATCAGAAGTCGCAGCACTAGGTTCAGCAATAGACAAGGTTAGAGATTCGGGTTCTTCTGTTTACATTGCAGGAAACGGTGGTAGTGCTTCGACCGCTTCACACTTTGCTACAGATATTGGCATTGGCTCGCAAATGCGTTCAAACCCCGTAAGGGCAGTAAGTCTTTGCGATAACTCAGCAGTCATGACTGCGATTGCGAATGACATTGGATATTCGGCAGTATTTGAGCAGCAATTGCGTCTTTCGGGACAACCTGGCGATTTGCTCATAGTCATATCGGCATCTGGTAACTCTCAAAATTTAATAAATGTAGTTCTGGCAGCTAATGACTTGGGAATCACTACATATTCTTTGACTGGTTTTGACGGCGGTAAACTGAAAGAAATGACTCAAGGGACCAATGTGCACGTAGAGAGTATTCATGGAGCCTATGGGCTTGTCGAGGATGCTCATCTGGCAATTTGTCACGTAGTTACAGAGTGTGTTCGGGCGCAAAGAGGATGACTCACAAAAAGCCAATTTTGGTATTAGGTTCCAATTCATTTTCTGCAACAAGTTTTATAGATTATTTGCTTACTGCTGGCTATAAGATTATTGGGGTTAGTCGTTCTGAAGAGGTTGCACGAGTTTTTAGGCCATACGAGACGAATTCCAATCTTTCTAACTTCTCCTTCCTACAAATTGACATAAAGGTGGGAGCGGAAGCAATTGCCGATGTAGTCAGTGCAAATCAAATTGAATACATTTTCAACTTTGCGGCGCAAAGTATGGTTGCTCAGAGTTGGGAGTATCCGGAGCATTGGTATCAAACTAATGTCGTAGCGCTGGCTGAACTAGGTAATGTACTAATAAAAGAGAAATCAATCAGGAAGTTTGTTCATTTTACAACGCCGGAAGTTTACGGATCGACAAGTGGATGGTTAAAAGAAGGATTCAACTTTGCCCCAAGCACTCCATATGCAGTTTCGCGGGCGGCGGGTGATTGGCACCTCAAATGCCTATTTGATAATTATGAATTCCCCGTTATTTTTACGCGGGCTGCTAATGTCTATGGTCCCGGGCAGCAGTTATATCGAATTATTCCTCGGACGATCCTGTCGGCCCTTACGGGTCAGAAATTGCCATTGCATGGCGGAGGCAAGTCAATTCGTTCCTTTATTCACATCGATGATGTTTCCTCTGCATTAGAGGCAATCATGAAGAATGGTGAAAACGGAGATTCCTATCACATCTCTACGGATGCCATAACTTCGATTTTTGACTTGGTCAAGACACTTGCCGATTTGCTTGAGATCGATGTTGAAGAACTAGTTGAGCGAGGTCCCGAGCGTCCCGGGAAGGACTTTGCCTATCAACTTTCCACTGAGAAAATCCGCAGCGAATTAGGTTGGACGGACAAAATAGACCTAAATGCTGGCTTAGCAGATACTCTGAAGTGGGCTGAATTACACTTGGAGGACCTAAGAAAATTACCCATCGACTACGAGCACAAGAGGTAGAAGTGAAGATTCTGGTTACTGGCGGTTGCGGATATGTAGGTTCGGTTCTAGTTCCTAAGTTATTAGGCGATGGGCATGATGTCCTCGTGATCGATGACCAATGGTTTGGAAATTTCTTACCTTCGCATCCAGCGCTTAAGATTACAAAGAAGGCCATTGGGAACATTAACGAAGACGACTTACGAGGCGTTGAGGTTGTAATGCACTTAGCCAATGTGGCCAATGATCCGAGCGTTGAGATCAATCCAACATTTTCATGGGAAGTGAATGTATTACATACAACTCAGTTCCTTGAGTTGTGCAGACGTTCTGGTTCAGTCAAGAAGTTTATGTATGCCAGCTCCGGAAGTGTTTATGGGGTAAAGAGTGAACCAAATGTCACTGAAGACCTTGCGCTTGTTCCAATTTCCGCATACAACAAGACAAAGATGTCGGCAGAACGCGTCAGCCTCAGCTATGCGGATGATTTCGAAGTCTTCTGTATTCGCCCTGCCACTGTTTGTGGAGTCTCACCTCGCATGCGTTTTGACGTTGTGGTCAATATGTTTGTCATGCAAGCATTTTTGAAGAATCAGATCACGGTTCTTGGGGGTGATCAGGTGCGCCCAAATATTCATATAGAGGATATGGCAGCCGTCTATATTCACTTTTTGAATAACAATGGATTGAAATCAGGAACTTATAACGCAGGATTTGAGAATATCTCGGTCATGGATATCGCAAAGATGGTCCAGGATAGATTTAAGGTGGGAATTGAAGTGAAACCTTCAAATGACCCTCGCTCATACCGCCAAGATTCAACTAAGTTAGTTAAAACAGGGTTCAAACCCACAAAGAACGTATCTAATGCAATTGATGAGATTGCTACAAAATTGCAATCTGGTGAGCTCAAGGACGATGATCGTTGGCACACAGTGCGTTGGATGACTTCACAAAATATCGGCGCACAGTGAGAAAACTCGGTCACGAGGTAGATATTCTCGTTAATTACCCGAAGGCAAAACGAGATTTATCGGCACGTCTTGAATCTAAGTCTGAAGAGTCTCGAGCGATAGGTCGTAAATTTGGCTTCGACTATTTTGATGGAGACCGCAATCACGGTTATGGTGGGTTTAATTACCTCGAGAGATTTTGGCAACCCGTTATCCCTACCATTATTGAAAACTATCAAATTAATAATTCCAGTGTAGTTTTGGATGTTGGGTGCGCCAAGGGTTTCTTCCTATATGACCTCAAACAAGAACTGCCTGGTATTTCTATTAGCGGAATCGATATATCAGAATACGCAATCGAGAATGCAAAGCCGGAAGTCAAAGAAAACTTACAGGTTGCAAATGCTACGAAACTTCCCTTCAAAGCTAACTCTTTTGATTTTGTAATGTCAATTAATACGGTACACAACCTTAATCGAGAAGATTGTGCTCTTTCTTTGCAGGAAATCGAACGAGTTTCCCGTGGTGATTCATTTATTACTGTAGACGCTTATCGGAATGATGAAGAAAAAGCGCGCATGGAGGCGTGGAACCTTACGGCACTAACCATGATGGCAGTCGATGAATGGAAGGAATTTTTTCTCGAGATTGGTTACACGGGAGACTTCTACTGGTTTATTCCATGACAACCACGACCAATACATTGCTTAAGTACTACACACTTGCGCAAAAAATACGTATTGTGGAGGAGCGGATTGCGGCAGAGTACTCCAAAGGTGAAATGCGCTGTCCAGTACATTTGTCGATTGGCCAAGAGGTAGTCAGTGCAGCTGTGGGAATGGCTCAAGAAACATCGGATACCGCAGTAAGTTCACACAGAGCACACGCGCATTACCTTGCCAAAGATGGAGATTTATACCGGATGATTGCAGAGATATTTGGGCGCGTTACCGGCTGTTGCAAGGGCAGAGGTGGTTCTATGCACCTTGTTGATTTAAGTGTCGGGTTTCTCGGCTCCTCAGCGATTGTAGGAAACAGTATTCCCGTAGGAGTTGGGGCGGGTTTTACGCACAAGTTAGATAAAAGCGGGCAATTAGCTTTTACCTTCTTTGGTGATGGCGCGACAGAAGAGGGCGCTTTCTACGAGTCCGTCAATTTCGCTGTGGTGAATAAAATCCCTGTAGTTTTTTTGTGTGAAAATAATCTTTACTCGGTTTATACGGACCTTACCCCCAGACAACCAGCTTCCCGTAAAATCCATGAAATGGCAGCTGCGATGGGGTTGACGTCCTTTGAAATTAATTCTTTAGATCCGATAGTGTGTCTTCAGGAAACTTTGGCGCATGTTTTGTGGGCACGCGAAAACCAAGTACCTATATTTTTAGAATATAAGACTTACCGTTGGTTGGAGCACTGTGGTCCAAATAACGACGACGGTCTTGAATACCGCCCGAATGGTGAACTGAAAGCTTGGAAATTGCAAGATCCCTTAAGAGCTTTGCGGGAATCCCTTGTAGCCAACTACTCAGTGACTGTTTCTGAACTGGATGCGATTGACTCTGCTATTACCACTGAAGTAAATCTTGTATTTGAGAAGGTTCGAACGGATCCATTTCCTACGCTCAATGAGTCAATGCAGGATGTATATGCTTAACCAGGAAAATAAAATGACCGACTTCGCCGAACAAATTCGAATTGGCTTGGATGAAGCCCTCGATCAGGACCCGAAACTGATTTTAATGGGATTGGGAGTCACAGATCCAAAGGGTATTTTCGGAACAACACTTGGGTTGCCTCAAAAATATGGCCGTGAAAGAGTTTTAGAGACTCCAACGTCTGAAAATGCCGTTACGGGGATTGGGGTTGGTTTAGCTGTAACTGGCCATAAAACAGTCATGGTTCACCAGCGACTCGATTTCTTTCTCCTTGCGATGGACCAACTTGTTAATAGTGCTGCCAAGTGGCACTACATGTACGGAGGTCAACAAAGTGTGCCGATAACTATTCGACTCATAACTGGTCGCGGATGGGGTCAAGGACCAACGCATTCACAAAATTTACACTCGTGGTTTACCCATATTCCTGGGCTAAAAGTTGTCATGCCTGCATTTGCGCACGAGGCCAAAGAATTGTTGCGACTTTCAATAGATGATCCAAATCCTGTTCTCTTTCTTGAAGATCGCTGGTGTCATGTACAAAAAGCAGAGCTCTCTGATGTAATCACACGTGGCTCGATTCAACTTGGTCAAGCAGAGATTCTTGTCCCTGGAGATTCGTTAACCGTTGTTGCAGCCGGATTTGCTGCTGTAGAGAGCCTTAGGGCTGTTTCATTCTTGAAAGAACGAGGGATTAACGTGGAATTAATAAATTTGCGAACGCTAAAGCCACTTGATACCGCAACAATCTTTTCCTCTGTGAAGAAAACTGGAAGAATTTTGGTAGTTGATTCCGGCGCCGAGATTGCCTCATTTGCTTCTGAAGTGGTTTCTCAAGTTTCTAGGAATTGCTTTGATTCTCTAACGTCCGCTCCGCAAATAATTTGCGCACCAGATGTACCTGAACCAACGAGTCATGGGGTTACAGAGGAGTTTAAGTTTGGTGCGGCAGATATTGCGAAAAAGATTATTGAAATGACGGAGAGCAATATCAAGGCAGACTGGACTATTCTTAATAACGTACCCCATGATGCACCTAATTCAACATATATGGGTCCTTTCTAGAAATGAATCAGGGCGATAAGTTCCCGGCGCTTTTTCTTGATCGCGATGGAATCATTAATTTCGATTCCGGCTTTGTTTGGAAGAAGGAAGAATTTGTTTTCCAAGACTACATTTTCGATTTTTGCAGGTACTTCAAAGAAAAGAGCTTCAAATTAGTAACCATAACCAACCAAAGTGGCATTGGTCGCGGCTTGTTCTCGATAGAAGATTTCCATGAATTGAACGATTGGATGCTCTCGCGTTTCGAGGAAGAAGGTTGTGGTATTGACCTTCTACTAGCCTCGACTTTAGATCCCACTAATGAAAGCTCTTCGAGCCGCGAGAGGAGCTTTCGAAAGCCAGCTCCCGGCATGATTTTGGCCGCAGAAGAGATTCTTAATCTCGATCTTCAAAACTCCCTTCTGATTGGTGATAGAAAATCGGATATTGAAGCAGGTTTGAATGCTGGTGTTAAAAATCTTTTTTTGGTCAATCCTGAGCTAGTTTTGGGTGGCAACCACGAGTCCTTTAAGGACCTTCGTGAATGCTTGGTAAGATTAAAAGAAACATTTCAGTAATTTAAGCGAAGCGGGTAATAAAAATGGCTGAGACTTTCAGGGCCGCAGTTCTTGTTGCTCCAAACAGCCCTCTAGAAATCATGGAGCTTCGATTTCCGGAGCTTAAAGATGGCCAGGTTCTCGTAAGAAATATTGCCTCTGGAATTTGCCGAAGCCAATTAATGGAAGCCAAGGGTAAGCGCGGGGAAGATAAGTGGTTGCCGCATTTATTGGGGCACGAGGGCGCCGGTGTAGTAGAAAAAATTGGCCCGCAGGTGACAAAGGTTAAAATCGGCGAGAAAGTTATTGTCGGATGGATTGTTGGCCAAGGACTTAGTTCAGTTGCGCCACAATTTATATCAGCGAATGGTATTCCCATCAATTCCGGCGCGGCAACGACTTTTAGTGAATATTCAGTAGTTTCGGAAAATCGTGTTTACATCGCGCCGGAGGGTTTTTCGGATGAGTTCTTACCGCTTTTTGGTTGCGCCCTCCTTACTGGTGGAGGTATGGCGCTAAACCATTTTGATGAGAAACTCCATAAGAACCTTTTAGTTTTGGGATTCGGCGGAGTGGGGTCCTCTGCAGCAGTCGTCTTAGAATCATTTAGCAATACGAACATGGTTATTCTTGATGAGTCGGAGGCCCGTCGCAGTCAGGCCCGATTAATTGGTTTCGAGAGTGTTTACTCCATTGAAGATTTCGAATCTATCAGTCGCAAAGAATCGATTGACAAGTTTGACCTGTGTATCGAGTCTGCGGGTACTACTGAAACCATAGAGCTTGGTTTCTCTTTACTTAACAAGACTGGAAAACTAGTTTTTGCATCCCACCCTGAATCGGGGGCAAGGATCTCACTCGATCCCTTTGAGTTGATAAACGGTAAGCTGATTTTTGGATCTTTTGGTGGTGGATCCAAGCCCGAAGCGGACATTAGAATTATTTCGAAACTACTGCGAGAGTCGCGCTTAAACTTGGAGTATATGCTGGGTGATATCTTCGCCCTAGAAGATGTTAATCAAGCCCTAGAGCAACTCGAAATGGGTCGACCTGGAAGGCCACTAATTAGAATGTCGGGAACGAGAAATGAATAAACCGCAAGGTAAAGCTCTGGTTTCTGGAAAATTCAAAGTTATCCACTCAGGGCATATTCGACTATTCAAGTTGGCTCGTGAGCTATCCGAAGAGTTGGTTGTTGCCCTTGACGTTGCTGACTTAAATTCAAGTGATATCGCTTGGCGTTTAAAGGCATTGGAAAGTATCGATTTTGTCTCTCGTGTGCTTACCTACGAATCAAATATTGAGCAGATTCTTCTAAATGAAAAACCAGACACCGTGGTAAAAGGTAGCGAATTTGCCCAGGCATTTAATGTGGAAGAGAACTTGTTGGCGGAGTGGGATGGCCGGTTAATCTTTAGTTCTGGAGATTCTTTTTTTTCTGAAAGAGACATGATTGACTCTCCATATGATAATTTAAAAAAGAAAAGATACCCGCTACCGCTAGATTTCATGCAGCGACACGAAATCACGAGCCTCAGACTTATTGAAATCCTAGAATCATTCCAGAAGATAAATGTTTGTGTTATTGGTGACTTGATTATCGATGAGTTTATTAATTGCCACCCGCTGGGGATGTCGCAAGAAGAGCCAACGATAGTAGTTACACCGATTGATAAGAAGAGATTCCTAGGCGGCGCTGGTATTGTCGCTGCACATTGTGCCTCCCTTGGAGCCAAAACAACTCTTTTAACTATTAGGGGCGAGGACGAAGCCGGGCAGTGGGCCGCTTCACAAGCTTTGGAGTATGGGATTGAAATGATCGCGTTAGTGGATTCAACTCGACCCACAACCTTAAAACAAAGATTCAGAAGCGGATCCCAAACGCTTCTGAAACTAACACATTTGCGTCAAGAGAATATTTCTAGTGATTTGGAAGTTAGATTACTAGAGACGTTCAAGAACAAGATGTCCAATTTTGATTTGATAATATTCTCTGATTTTTCATACGGGGTTTTGACAAAGAAAATAACAAAAGAGATTCTACGCACTGCGAAAGAGGAAGTGATATTTGTTGCTTCGGACAGTCAATCATCGTCCCAAATTGGTGATCTTTCCAGATTTGAATCTTCAGACCTCATTACCTCGACTGAGCGTGAGGCCAGGCTTGAAATGAAAGATGAAAATAGCGGGCTAGTGGTTCTTGCCGAAAACCTTCGATTCGAACTGAATGCACAGAATTTACTTTTGAAATTGGGGGGTGATGGTGTCATGATTCACGGCACTGATGCGGGTGGCGTAATGCTTGCTACAGATCAAGTCCCAGCACTTAACGATTTATTCGTAGATACTTCTGGTGCAGGTGATTCACTGCTGGCAACCGCTGCATTAAGTCTGGCCAGTTTTGCAACTATCTACGAAGCCACGCTTCTGGGCTCTCTCGTTGCCGCAATTCAGGTAGGGAGAGTAGGTAACTCACCAATACCCAGTACGAGTGTGGCCGAGTTACTTCACCCATGAAAGGCTTGATTCTGGCTGCTGGATTTGGAACTAGGTTGGGAAAATTGACAGAAAATAAACCGAAGGTCTTAGTAGAAGTAGGCGGCACAGCAATATTGAATCACAATATTAGAAAACTCTTAAATGCGGGGATATCTGAAATAATTATAAACACTCACTATTTATCGCAACAAGTGGAAGATTTTCTTTCAAGGCAGCCGTATCGGAATCTTGTAATGACTGTTCATGAAGACGAACTCCTAGGGACTGCAGGCACTGTTAGTGGCAATTGGGATTGGTTTAACAATGAAGATTTCTTGGTAATGCATGGGGATAACTATTTTGAGGCTGATTTGGACACATTGTTGGCTAAACATGCAAATAGACATCCCCAAGCGGAAATGACAATGGCAACCTTCACAGCATCAAACCCTACAAGCTGTGGAACGGTGGAAGTAGATGCCAATGATGTAGTTACGCATTTTTATGAAAAAGATCCTTTTTCTCATTCATTACGAGCGAATGCTGCTATATATATTTTCTCGCCTTACTTATACGAGACATTTCGCAGTCTTTCTAAGGAAGAAAACGACTTAAGTCGCCATGTAGTACCTAAGTTGTTAGGAAAGATTCAAGCCCACCACTTGTATGGGGATTTCTTTGACATTGGGACAGCGGAAGGCTTGCAAGCCGCATCACAAAGTTATCTTTCGCACCAAGAGTATTTGTAGATGTCTTAAAAGATTGAATATTGCACCCTTAGATATTCATCTACAATCAGATTTTATTCAAGACTTGCTCTGCAATATATTTTCCAAAAGGAATTGAAGCAGTCCACCCGGGGCTCACGACGTTTAATACATGCGTCGAGAGCCCATCGCCTTCCACTATGAAATCGTTAACAAGGCTTCCAGTTGTAAGGTCAACCAATTGAGACCTTATCCCTGGTTGCAGTTTCTCCCAGCCTTTGACTTTCCCAGTTGCAGGCACAAGCTCAGCAGCATCTCTAATGAGTCGCGTCAAAAATAGTTTAGGGAATTCAGACTTTGCCAACCCTGGCAGGTTATGGGCGTCGCCACGTAGCATGCAAAGCAGCCCAGTAAGACTTTCCTTTATGTCTATCAGATTCCATCCGGCAAATATTCGATATTGCTCACGGTTTAGCAAAGGGATTGCCGTCGGGCCAATCTTCACTTTGCCGTCAATCGTCGAAGTTAGATGAACGCCTAGAAAAGGGTTAACTGGATCAGGAACAGGATACACCAAGGTTGATAATGGCAGACGTGAATGTGTTACTGCTCGATAAATGCCCATAAATGGGATCATCGAGAAATTTATTCCAAATCCAAATCGATGAGCAATTCTGTCAGCACCACTACCGGCCGTATTTATAACATGTCTCGCAATAAGTGTTTCTCCATTTAAGGTAATTGTTTGAGAATCAACACCCAATTTTATGGTTGCACCGAGGATTATTTGGCCATTCATGCCTTTTACCAGTGAACTTAGAGTCAAAAGAACTTTTCGTGGATCCGAGACTGCGGTGTTAGGAGACCAAATAAAGCTCTGATAAGTTCGTGCCAATGGTTCAAATTTCTTCAAAGCCGATTCCGGTAATAACTCTAGTTCCACTCCGTTCTCTTTGCCACGAGTAAATAATGATTCCAATCGACCAACCTCTTGCAAGGATTTGGTTACCACAACTTTCCCTAAGGTTTTAACAGGAATACCGTGCTCCAGGCAGAGTTTTCTCAACGCTAGGTTTCCATCAAAGCAAAATTTGGCTTTAAGCGAATTTGGGCTGTAATAGAAGCCGGAATGGAGAACTCCGGAGTTACGGCCCGACGCATGCTTACCTAAGGAAAATTCTTTGTCGACGATAACTAACTTTAGATTCGAATTCGACTCAAGTAGCGCCTTGGCCGTCGAAAGACCAACCACTCCGGCTCCAATGATTAAAACATCAGCGTACATGGCTCTCAGTCTAGCAAGATTAAGAAGAATTTCGCATTAGAGAACTTCCTGATTTGCATTTTGTATTATCGATACGGCTTAGGTTTTATTTGGTCAATGAAAATCAACTTCATGGGCTTGCCATTTATTGGAAAAATTCTTCGACAATTGCATTATCGGAGAGGTTACAGGTACCAGCATTAAAGTGGAAAGATAACGATCAAATTCAGTCTTGGGAATTTCAGAGAGTTCGCCTGGGTCTATCAGACTAAGTTTTGTCTTCTCAAACATTTCTATCGCAGAGAGTTTTAGTTCATCTGAAGAATTTGATCGGAGTCTCAAATTATTTGAACTTAAATGATCCCTCGACATCGAACGGTTAAAGGCATTCGCCATCGTAGCCGAAGGAGAATATAGACGATTTGACGTTTTATCAATTAATAATTGCGGCAGCCATATATCGTAATTTGGTCCATTATTATCCCAGAACCATTTATTAGTAACTAACCTCGGCCTTCCGAATGTTAATGGAGGCATCGAGGCCCCATTTACTGTTCCTGTCCACCACCTGCACCGACCCCATAGCCATGTATCAAAGAAATCTGACCTGTGTTCGGAGTGAGCATAATCTATCGCCGGATATCCGTGCGGAAGTTTTGGAAAACTTGGGTCTCCCATTCTTATAACCTGTCCCCCTAATTCTTGGACTTGTTCGCAAAATTCTCGGTACGTCAAAATATCAGCATCCCTGTTTTGTCCGCTAATCAAGAAACCTTGAGTTGACTCTCTTACATGAAGACAAACAAACCATTTACCAAGATCCATCCCCAACTTTCTTTGTAATGGCTTCGCCCGTTCATCCTCTTCGGGTTCAATTCTCAGAAAATTATCTGGTGATGGATTTAACTCGGGGAAAATTTGCCCGGAAAAACTTGCAACCATCGGTTCGAATCTCCAAGTGTTTTTACTAACACGACTAAAAATCAAACTATCAACTTGCCTTATATCTGGAAATAATTTTGGAGGTTTTCCAGGGAAACAGCGAATTTCAATAGGAGAGGACTCAATGATTTTTTTTAGGTAATAAGGATTTACGCAATTGTCTGGCCATATCCCTATAATTCTTTTATCATGAACCTTAGAATAATAATTGATATATAGCTGTAGAAAACCGAGATGACCCAGATGGTTGGCATGCTGGGGGAGTAGACGAAGATTAGATTTACTATCTATTAAATCTTGTGATTCCAATTGTCTGATAATTCTTTTTGTCAAGTCAAAGAATTCGAAGAATCCCAAATTCCAAAATGCCCAAGATCTTATTGCATCCATAAAACCCATGGACATTCCGTTTTCAGAAATACAACTTTCAATAAAAGAATTTAAAGCCAGTTGGTCTCCTTGGTCTACATAGACCTGAGCTTGATATTCTACTCCCCATTCTCGAGTTAGTTGAAGCTTACGCGCCTTTCTAAACCACTTACTTGCTCGGTCATATTTCTGTTGCTCTAATGCCAAGGCTCCGAGTAAAACTGAAAATCTATTAGGCACAACTACCAGGAGGGATGTCGGGAAACGGATCGAAAAGCTGGAAAAAATACCAACAACACATTGCCCCAATTTCCCAGGGAGACGCTCTCTCAGATATGAAGGCTTGAATAATGGAAATGCATTCCAAATGTCCCGCAACTTTCTTACAAATCCAACTACCATGTAAAAAGTCTATAGTACTTTGAAGTCTCGTTCAGATAAGGGCTGTCATTAGCGGGATGCCACCTAGTTTTTGCTTTGGCCGATTCAAGATGCTAAAATTGAATTTTCACCTGTAGGTTCGACAAGAATACCTCTCCATCCACGCTTATAAATAGCATGGGTATTAGAACCTCGCATTGGATCTCCCGCTCCAATATCAATAAATGTTTCATTCTTCTCTGGTAGGCAACATTGAAGTAGAAAGTCCTCAGCGGCTTGTCCTTAAACATACGGAATGGAAAATCTAAACTGAACATTTCTGAAGGCAAAACGATAGAAATTTAGAATTGAATCCTTAAGCCAGTTTTTAAGGGCACGCGGTAAGATTTTTTGATGGACGCTTTCAGCATGATAGTCACAAATTCCGTTTCGGTATTAGTGCTTGCCTCAGGAGTCGTAGTCAGATTTTACTGTGATGCAAAGAAGTGCCCTTGTCGATGCCCAACTCTCGGGTCATCTTGGTAGCTGGAAGACCGGTTTAGAGCACAAACTCCATTACCTCAGTATTAAAACTAAGGCCAAGTTCCCATTAATGTTGAACCTAGGATCAATTCCTTCGCTAGGATGGTCTGCCAGTCTAAAAAAGTAAATATTTGAATTTAAGCTTTGCTAATAAATCATTGAGATTGTTGCATCAATCCTTAGCTCTGTTTTCCGTAGTTTGGTGCTGTAGGAAACATAAAGATTCCGCCCCCTCCTGTTTCCATTTGATGGTAATTCTGGATTCACGATAGGAACGACATCAACTATTATCTGAAAATCAGTGCGGCTTGGGCCGGGCTCAAATCGACGACTTAAGGAGTCTTTTTGCGACCCAAACGGAACATGAAACCGCAACCTCTGTCGTGACAGGGTTGCTCGTAAGCAGACTTTTAACCCCATTTTGTTAGTTTCCGAATTAAGATGTCGCAATGATATTTAAGTTCCTCAATAGGATCAAAGGCATAAGTAAGGGAAATCTATTGATATCTCTCTTTATTTTTGTTCACACTATTTTCGCGATATTCCTCAGCCGACTATTTGCATTTGCGCCAGACGAAAGTAATTATATATACACTTTTAACAATGTTTATACTTTGCCGATTGGTACAAGCGCACAGTCTGGTAGCGGGTGGCTTGCTGCACCGACTATATTTCTGTGGATTGCGTACTTGCCAGCCAAGATTCTAAACATGCTTGGAGTACCTGATTATCTTTCAATTCGATTACTCTCGATATTACTCACCACTGTCAGCTTGTGTTTACTTTTAGAAATACAAAAACACAGTCAGTCTGGAAGGAAATTTACTCAAAAAGCCATCTTTTTTGTCTTTTTTATCCCGTCGGTTTTTCTATGGACCTCGGTTGGACTACGTGAATCCTTCATTATTGCAGAAATAATGGTATTTCTTGCTGGACTTAATTTCTTAATACGGGGATTGGCCAATAGGGGCATGATTTTTCTATTTCTTGGATCATATGGGCTTATTTCGACTAAGAACTACTTGTGGGCCTGTTTAATGGTGGCAGTTATTTTGAGTAACGTCATTTTCGTTTTCCAAGGACTTGACCGCCGAAAGATTGTAAAGTTCTTGGCTGCTGGTCTCCTGGCACCAGTCCTTGCTTTCGCTAGCACGACATCGTTATATGCGTTGAATTACATTTTCCAATCGAATATCTCACAGACTGGGCAAGGCATTTCACAGACTGGGCAACGCACGGGTGATTCGATTACCCAAGTTTATGTAAACGTTCCAGGAAGTGGCACAGGAAGTGGCACAGGAAGTGGCACAGGAAGTGGCACAGGAAGTGGCACAAAACCGACCAAGGAACTGATTACTTTTCATGGTGATTACACCCTCATTGCTTTGCACTTTTACCAAATAGATAATCCAAACTCAATCTTTAGTAAAACTCTAAGGCTACTTCATTTGGATAAGAAGATTCAAGAAATCTGGGATGAAAAGGTTCAAGCGGGCTTGATTCACAAAGATAAAAAAGTTGGCACAGATACATCATCCCTAAATGGGCACATCCTGGAGCCGGGGAAGATAAGTGATCCACTGTCGATGTTGTGGCCAGCTTTTGTGTTCCTTTGCGGACCATTCCCATTTATTGGAGATCCTGGAATCGCCGTTGGAATAGCCTCTCTCGAATCCCCAATGTGGTGGGCTTTTTACGCCTTAGTGATTTTTCAGTTTCTTAGATTCCGCAAAGTTAAATTCTTGCGGGACCCTCAGATTCTCTTTACGCTAATTTTTTTGGTGGGAGAAATTGCTTTTAGCTCGCTCGTCGAAGTTAATCTTGGAACATCATTTAGGCACCGATCTATTATTCTCGTTCCGCTCGTTTTCCTATACGTGCGGTTGGCACAAAGGGCAAGAGAGCAAAAAGATTTAGAATCGGGCATTATCTAAGAACTACAGTGGCTTGGGCCGGGATCGAACCGGCGACCTAACGATTTTCAGTCGTTCGCTCGTACCAACTGAGCTACCAAGCCAAACAAAGTTCTAACGCCGGCCTTAAATAAGTACGACACCAAAACCTTTGCGACCCGGACGGGACTTGAACCCGCGACCTCCGCCGTGACAGGGCGGCGCGCTAACCAACTGCGCTACCGGGCCTTGAAAATATCTTCAAAGCCTTTACTACTTCTCGTGCGTGCCCCCAACGGGATTCGAACCCGTGTTACCGCCGTGAAAGGGCGATGTCCTAGGCCCCTAGACGATGGGGACGTTTGAGGCTTGGCAATCGTACCCGCCAATGAGCGCGCGTCCAAACCGCATTTGTAGGGCAAATAAGGCGCTAGTTGCCTATGTGGTGAGTGCGCGGCTCTGATCTGGCTAATAGATTATGGCCGATTAATTGAGCGACCATCGAACCGTGATTGTCACTGTTATATCCTGTTCGCCAAGATCAATCTCAACGGCTGTGGCATCTGCTGCCGCTTTGGCTATTGGAAATGGTGATGAGTAGAAGGGGGATGATTGCTCTTCAAGGGATAAGACTTTACCGATTGATGTTCCAAGAAGCTTTGCATAGGAAGATGCCTTTGATTTTGCATTCGTAACAGCGGCTGCGCGTGCTTGTTCTGTTGCAGCTGTTGGATTAAGTGTTACTGGAATTATTCCACCGAGTTGAACGCTGTCGCCACCTGCAGTGACAACTGCTTCGATAATTGTTCCAGCCTTTGATGCGTTGCGAACTAAAACATCAAATGACTGTGATGCGCGGTAACCAGTGATCTTTGTGCCTGCCTCCTGTGTCCAGTTGTACTCAGGATAGACAGAGATATTTGCCGAGCGAATGTCCTTTGTTGCAATGCCTGCATCTTTGAGTGCTTGGCGAACAGCTGCTGCAGATTTTGTTGCAGTTGATAGCGCTGTGTTATTTGTCGCACCTATTGTTGAAACAGTTGCGCTAAACCGAACCGCATCAGGAACTACAGAGATGCTGCCAACTCCCGTGACGGTGATGAAGCGGTTATCTGCCGTGCCTGCGCCATTTGCTGGGATTG
>Ga0214919_10003358_pt1 | contig 24257 bp, 12 predicted proteins | sample LL1503_MetaG_FD_177994 | JGI IMG/M metagenome (GOLD analysis project Ga0214919, IMG submission 177994) | Freshwater microbial communities from Lake Lanier, Atlanta, Georgia, United States - LL-1503 | ecosystem: Environmental > Aquatic > Freshwater > Lake | place: USA: Georgia | collected... | reverse complement strand
CGGCGGAAAGTGGCGGACGTTCACCGCATGGCCCCCGAAAGAGGCGAAGACGAAGTCGCTCTACTTCGGCGCGAACGGGACGCTGTCGTTCGAAGCACCTGCTGCCAACAGCCAACTGTCAGCTGCCGACTCGTACGTGAGCGACCCGGCGCATCCCGTCCCGTACCGCCGCCGGCCCATCGAGCCGACGTACTATCCGAAGGGTTCCGGCTGGGGTACCTGGTTGCTCGAAGACCAGCGCTTCGTGAACGATCGCGCCGACGTGCTTACCTACCAGACCACAGTACTCACTGAGGCGGTTGTCCTCGCCGGCGATGTGACCGCGAAACTGTTCGTCAGTACCACCGGGCAGGATGCCGATTTCGTCGTGAAGCTCATTGACGTCTATCCCGAGAGTCATGAGCCTGATTTCAAGCTCAGTGGCTGGGAGCTGATGGTCTCGAACGACGTCATGCGCGCGCGATTTCGAAACAACCGCGAGAAACCGGAGCCGATGGTGCCGGGAAAGGTCACGCCAGTAACGATTGACCTGCACACGCAGAGCTACCGCTTCCTCAAGGGCCACAGGATCATGGTGCAGGTGCAGAGTAGCTGGTTCCCGATCATCGACCGGAACCCGCAGACCTGGGTGGCGAATATCTTCGAGGCCAAGGACTCCGATTTCAAGGCGCAGACCCATCGTGTTTTCCGCGCGAAGGACTCGGCATCACGCGTCGAGATTCTCACCGTTGTTCCGTAGTCGGCGGCCGGTTGAATGACGTTTGACGATTCGTGGCGAGCCGTATCGGTCGTTCCGCCGCTCGCCGCCGGAGAAGTGCACGTCTGGTGTGAGGATCTGTCGGCCGCATCGCCGTGGCCGCCGGCCGATGTGCTGTCGAGCGAGGAGCGTGCGCAGGCGACTCGTATGCTGGCGCCGGGCCGCCGCGAAGCGTTCGTGCGCGGGCGATCGGCACTTCGCTTGCTCGTCGGGATGTATCTCGATATTCCGGCGGCCCGAGTGGCCGTTCGACTCCTCGAGAAAGGGAAGCCGGTGATTGACCATCCCGGTGAGGCACCGCCACTCTCAGTGAGCGTGGCGCACTCGGGATCGGTGCTCGCCGTAGCGGTGACCCGCGCTGGCGACGTTGGCGTCGACGTCGAGAACGAAGCGCGAACGGTTGATCGCATGGCCATCGCACGTCGCTTCTTCACGGAAGCAGAGAGTGCCAGCGTGGAATCGCTCGGGGTGTCAGCCTTCTTCGCGCTCTGGGCACACAAAGAGGCGATGCTCAAGGCTGCCGGCGACGGGCTCACCGTGCCGCTGTCGGAGGTCGAGTTTCGCATTGATGGCCGTGCTGCGCCGAAATTGCGACGCGTACCGCCGTCGTACGGAACCGTCGGCGACTGGACAACACGTCCTCTCGCGACCGCACCTTCAATGGCCGGCGCGATAGCGGTGCGCGGCGGAATCTCCAGCGTGCATTGCCTCCGCTGGACTGGCGCGTTCGTCAGCTCGTGATGAAGCGCAGTGTGGCGTCGAGCCCCGCGCCGCGCTGAATAATTTCGAGGTGTTCGGCGTTCGGCACTCGCCTCGTCGGCGCCACAGCGCAGGGCACAGCGCAGGGCACAGCGCAGGCCACAGCGCAGGGCACGAGGGCAGGGCAACTCAGCGGAGTGTTCAGAAATCGTGCCGCAACAACCACGTGGCGGTCAGCATGCCGCCCATGCGGTGCGCGACGACCCGAAACCTGCTTGTCCCCCGCGGAAAGAATTGACCCCCTTGAATCTCCGGACGAGAATCAAGGGGTCGAGACTCGCGTGAGCGTCAGTAGAGTGAACGCGCGGTGGCCATCTCGAACCGAACCGCCGGTGGCGTGGCGCCGCGAAGTATGCCGAGGAGCGCCGTCGTCTCGTCCTGGATACGGTCGGTCGCGGTCTCGAGCATGGCGCGATCGATGCCACGCCCCCGCAGGTCGTCGAGATCAACCGCCGGACCGATCGACGCGCGAGAAGTTTTTCGGGGGAACGGTCTGACGCGCCGCGCATACTGGGGCAATAGCTCGTGTGCGCCCCAGTGCGCGACAGGGATCACCGGCGCTTGCGTGTCAAACGCGAGTCGTGCCGCTCCAGTGCGGCCGCGCATCGGCCATAGGGCTGGATCGCGCGTCAAAGTCCCTTCAGGATATACGATGATGGCCCCACCGCGATCGAGCACGCGCCGCGCAACGGCGAGCGACTCAAGTGCCGTCGCTCCACCGCGGCGATCAACCGGAATCTGTCCCGCCCAGCGCAACCACGCGCCGAGCACGGGAATCTGGAATAGCGAATGCTTGGCAAGGAAGTGCGGAATGATGCCGTTGCTGTACAGCATATGGCCAATCAGGAACGGATCGATTTCCGTGAGATGGTTCGGGCACATGATGAATCCACCGCGCGGGAGATGTTCGAGACCCTCCCATGTCCGATTCATCAGGACGTTCAGCGTGGGTCGCACCACCAAGGCAAGCGCGTCCATTCCGAGGCGGACGCTGAGCGGCCCCGCCGGCCGGGTCGCGTTCACGGCGCGCTGTCGCGCTGCGCTACACGCACCGCGTTTGCCGCTGGGCCGTGGAACCAGGCCCAGAATGGATGCCGTTCGTCCGCAGCGGCGTATGCGTCGGTCGGCAGCCCGTTCGCGTCGAGCGCCCAGCCGGCCGCGCGCGCCTGCATAACAAGAAACACGGCCCGCATTTCGTCGAGCGACCACTTCGCACACGCGGCCTCCACCTGCGCGGAAAGGGCTGCATCACCGCGCGGCTCGCCATCGAACGCGTCGAGTTCGGCGAATCCATCCAGCACGCGCGTGCGCCGCTGATCGAGGCGCAGTGCCGCCAATGATGCTCCCGAAATCGGCCGTCCGAGGATGAGTTCCTGCGCGCCATATCCAACGGGGAAGTCCTTGCGGACATCCACACCTGCGCTCGGCAAGCCGCGCGCAAAACGAAGCGGCACGATGGTCAGGCCCGCCTGCACTGCGAGGTCGCTCCATACGGCGCTCACCGTTGTCACGGGTTGGCTGCCGGCGAGCGAGCGGGTGCCTTCAGCGTGGACCAACAGCGCGCGGGCGCCCGAATGCGCGACGCGTCCCATCGTTTGCAGATGGCCGAGCATCTCTTCCTGGCGCGTACGGTCAACGAAAATGATCGCGTCGCCACGGCGCGCATCGTTCAGTTGAAGCGCAAGCCGGCCGACCCAGGTGCTGCGATGCTCCGCTTTCGCCACGGTCAGGAGCGGTCGGCCGAGCATCGGTGCCAGCGCAATCCCCGCGAGCGCGGACTCGATGGCGACCTGATGGTTGGCGAGCAGCAGAATCGGCTCTGTCGCGATCGTCTCGCGCGACGCGGGATCGAGCAGGCGCACGCCGCTCACGAACTGTGCGGTGGCCGCCATGAAGAGCGCGCGGATGTCGGGACTCGCGCTTTGCCAATCGGTGTCGTTCCACCACTTCAGAATTCGTGCGACATCGAGGGCCGGTGGTGCCACGTCGCGCACGGTTACTGACCGGCCCGATCGTTCGATCGCCACCTGGTAGTCGAGGAGCGGCAGCGCCGGCGTCGAGACCGTTCCATTCTGGCCAATGGCAATCGCGCGGGGATGCACCGCGATCCGCTGTGCCGCATGCTCGGTGGCCGCGATTGTCGCGATGCGATCTGGTGAGCTCGCGGGTAGTCCGTACACAGTATCCACAGTGCCTGCGAGCCAATCAGCCTGGGTTACGATGCGGGGGTTGAGCGTGCTCACACCGGACGCTTCGTCACTCAGGCGCGCGCCGGCCACGAACTCGCCGTCGCGCAGGAACGCTCGCCGAGCGGTGCCGCTCAGTGAGCCAAGGCGCGTGGCCGGGAGGCAGACCTCGACCAGCGTCAGCTCGGCCCACACCGATCCATTGAGCAGCAGTTGCGCATGGATTCGCGGGTACCGCGCCGACCCTTCACGCAGACCCGCAGGACGCACACGTACTTCACATTCGCCGCCGCTCGGCGCATCGGCAAAGAGTTCGACGCGCTCGATCATTGCCGGATACGCGATCTGTCCGGGGGCCACGTCAGGGAACCACTCCTGCATGGCGTCGTGCGGTACCGCGTGTAGCGCCGCGTCGAGGACGAAATGCGACACGCGCTCGCGCGTGTCGAGCGCAGTCTCAAACGCGATCGTGACGTCGGCGCCCTGTGCCGACCGGCGGCCACCGCGGAGGCGCTGATACGCCGGACCGTGGAACAGCGCGCCGTTGTCATAGAGGTTGGCGAGCGGCACCGCGTCGGCGCCGAGGGGCGCGACCGGCGCCGGGGCGCTGTGGTACGCCGTTCCAACCATCAACGTGCCGTCACAGACGATATCACCGCGCTCGGTATCCACCAGGGTGAAGCTCTGGCCCGCTCGTTCAACACAAAGCGTTCGTGCCGATTCGAGCGAGAGCCAGCGTCGGAACGTCATGCCTTCGATGCCGATGACCTTCTGGCCATCTGCCACCAGCGACAGGGCCCGACTGGCGAGTGCCATCGCTGGAACCACCGGAACCGTGTACGTAGGACGATGATCGTTCCACCACGGTTCTGTGGCGGCATCGAAGCGCAGTGAGTTGCCGTCGGTGGGCGTTCCTTCCCACGACACGCTCAGTCCCTGCACGCCATAAATGCGAAGCCCGTCCACCCAGACGGAGCCCGCCGCACGCGCGCGCCAACCCAACGGCGTGCGCTCGATTGGCTCAGCGTCGAGCGTGAGCGTCACCTGTTTGGCGTGCGGCAGCACCTGGCCGCGGAACTGCCACGTGCCAGGTGTCGTCGCTGAGAGGTCGGCGAATGCGCCGTCGGGAATCGCGGCCTTGGCACCGGAGAGCAGGAGATGCGCCTGCAGCAGCTGCACCAACGCTTCAATGCCGAGCGAACCCGGCTGCACCGGATCCTGGAAGAAGTGCGCCTTGAAGAACCACTCGTCGGCACGAACAGTCTTTTCGCCGCGGAGCTGCGCGCTGCCGTCGTCGGCCACATTGCGGTGCGTGACGCGCTCGCACATGCGGAGCATCGGCGCGGGCAGCAGTTCGCGCGACGCCGCGTCGAGTGTTGCGAGCAGGTCCACCGTTCCGGGCAGCGACATCCACGCGCGCTGCTCGTCCGTGGCCGTGAGCCCGGCCTGGCCTTCGAGCGCGGCCTTGGGGAAAAATCCAAATGTCGTGGTGAGGTCGTAGATCGCTTCGTCGCCAACGGTGCAGGCCACATCGAACGACACGAGCGTCATGCCACCGGCGCGGGACAGCGATTTTAATTTTGCTTTCACGACGAGCGTTCCGTCATCGGCGCGCACGGGCCGGTGCAGCACACCCTTGCCGTCGAGATTCCGGAAGTACACCTCGTCTGCTTCAACGACGGCGCAACCGACGTACGACGCCAGCCAACCGCAGGGCTGCAGCGCTGCCTCGATAAGCACGCAGGCGGGCATCTGTCCGGTCGGGTGCGCGTCGATGTACCACGCATCGGGCGGGATGTCGTACGCAGTTTCGGCGACGACACCGGCCTGCATGCCACCAGGCGCATGACTCAGTGAGCGAACCCGACTGATAAAATGATAGGGCGGGCCCGGAAGCCTCGGAACTCGGCGGCCAGGTGGAAGCGACGAATAGAGTTCGCCGAACGCAGCGACCGGATCGCCACTGCCGCACGCCAGCAGCGACGCCTGTCCGTACCGGAAACCATTCTGCTCAGCGACCTCTCCAACATCCGCATCCATCGCAGCGAGTTCGCGGGCACCGAGTGGAAAGTCGGGCGTGAGGCGCAGTGCCATTCGGCCGCAGTGGAACGCTTTGAGACCGTCCACCGTGCAGAGTAAATCGGCAACAAGCGTCGGCACCGGTCCGTCGTGCAACTCGGCGACGAACACTTCGTATGTCACCATCTTCGATTTTGGCGTGACCTGACCGCGACACCGCAGCTGATACGGGCGGTCGGGCACGGGCTCGAATACGGCGCCGTCGCGATCCACCGTGTAGCCCAGCGCGGCCATGTAAAACGCCATCGTCTGCAGGCATCCCTCAAACATCAGGGTGCCGGGCATGCACGGATCGTTATGGAAGTGGCCGGCGAAGAACCAGGAATCAGGCGTAATCGGCAGACTCGCCCGCAGATAGCCGCGTTTCCACGGTCCTCCGTCTGCATCGAGTTCGTCCACGCGGTCGAACAACTGCATCCGCCCGCCGGCAATCCGCGGCGTGCGCGTGTGACCGGCGCCTCGCTTGAACGAATCGCCGAACGCTTCAAGAATATTGCCGGCGGCAAAAGCACTCACCGCCGCTTCGTCGTACGCGGAACGCACGTCGATCCCCGGCTTTGCTCCTGCAATCGGCGCAGATGCATCCGGCAGGTCTTCCAGTGGATTCCATAGAATGCCGGCGCTGTCGGCCAGCTCGGCGTCGGTGAAGAAGCCCGCCTGACCTTCCTTGACTCGGAGGCGAAGTGCGCCGTCCACCGTGCAGTCATAATGAAAGAAGAAGAGCCCGACGTCGCCATGCCGTGCATGGGAGTCGATCGCAATCGAGTAGTGCAATGTTTCGCCGACGGATGGAAGTCCGCCGGCGAAGGTCAGTTCGCAACCGAGCAGCCGGTAGATCCGCTCTCCGCGATTCGTGAGGTCGATCCCAAGCCAACTGATAAGCAGCAGATCGGCTTGTCCGCTTTCAATCAGAATGCCGGCGGGCATGCGACCATCCTGCAAATACCAAGAGTCCTCGCGAACATCCGTCTCCGTCCAGATCGTGCCCGTCTTCATTGAAGCTGCAATCGCATCAATGCCGAGCACGCGATCAGCGAGGAGGAGCGGAGGCATCGGCATCCGCACCTGGCGCGGATAGTCATCTTGCCCAGCGAATGCCGGGCCAAAGACTTCCGAGATACGTCGATGCGAGAGATGCTCGAGTTGCGCGCGATCGAACTGCGGTCCGGGATAGACGCGCGGCGTTGGCGCTTCAGCGACGACTGGCGGAGTGACATCGGGTACGGCGTGAGTCGGGCGCGCGACCTGTACCTTGCGAGAAACGCGCAGCGAACGGTCCTTCGCCTGCGACACAAGGATGTCGTGCACACGGAGCAGCGCGGCCTGCGTGTCTGCCAACGCGGCGAGTGCCAGACTCGTCGGTTGTGCGTGCACAATCTTCTGCCGCTTGACCGGCTCAGGCGCAATGATCAGCGCCGGCGCCTGTACGACGTGCAACAGGTCGGGCAGCACCGGCGCGAGCTTGGGCGCTGCAGGTACAGCAAGCGTGGTGCAATTCGGCGCGTGGAACTCGGGCAACGAGCGATGACCGGCAAGCGCGAGCATGCCGTCCGCCGAGGCCGCGATATCGGCAATGCTGCGCAGTTGCGACATCCACGAATTCCACCGATCACGGTCCACCGCCACGCCGGATTCAATGAGCTGCGCTAACGCAGCGGCGATATCGCGTAGCGATCCACGTGAACCATCCAGCGACACCGCGCAATGCGGACGCGCGCCGAGAATCTCACCAATCCATGCGGTGCAGGCACTGCGCGGTCCCATCTCGATGAACACACGCACGCCGTCGGCGTAGGCCCGCTCGACCGTCGCACTGAACACGGCGGTGTCGCGCGCCTGGGCAAGCAGCAACTCTGCGCATCGTTCGCTCGTGGGAACGAACGGCGCATTGATTGCGTTCGCGTAGAGGCGCGGCGTGGTGATCGATTGCGTCGGCCGGTGGTGCACCGCATACCACTCAGCGGCAAAGGGCTCAAGCTCCGGGCAATGGACCAGGAGGTCATGGCCGAGCGGCGTTGAACGCGCGCCGAGTTTCGCGATAAGTGCGCGGCAGGCTTCGTCGCTTCCGCCGATGACCACGTCGTTGGCGTGATGGACGATCAGTAGTCGCACCACCTCGCGCGGCACCTGGCCAGCCGTGGCGGCGATGGCCGTTTTCAAAGCGTCCACAGGGTGCAGCACACGGTAGCAGCGCCAGTTCACCGTGGAATCGGCAGTCACGCCCCACGAGGCGCGCAGCGTGCGATGCTCGCCGGCGAGGTGCAGGTCATACATCCCCGATTCTGAAACGGCCGCGAAAAGGCCATCTGGGTCGGTCCATGCGCCACTCGCGAGAAGTGCGTTCGTCTCGCCACTCGACAATCCGAGCGTCGCGTCGGGCCTGACGCCGAGGAGCGCAAGGAGTCGCGCATGCGACTGGCTCAGCAGTGTCGCGAGCTGGAGCTGGTCGAGAAATGACAGGGGTGCGCCGCTGACGAGTCGTGGGAGCGCGCTGGTCAGATTCGGTGCGCGTGCGCGTAACTCGGCGGCGAGCTCGGGAATCCCCTGCCAGAGCGTTCGGCCTGCGCCAGGGTACGCGGCGGCTGCGCCTGTGAATACGAACGCGACTTCTCCCATGCGCTTTTGCCCAATGGAGGCGCGATCCGGCGCAAGCTTAAGCGCGGCTGCTGGCTCGTCACTGACGCCGGCGGCATTCCCCGTCGCGAAGACGTCCCAGCCGTGCAACTGACAGGATCGATTCGCTCCAGTCCATGGCAGGGCCGGCGTGCCCGGCAGCAGTGCATGATGACAGCACAACGCAGCGACGCCGATATCCACCAGCTCGCGCGCAATGCCTGTGTCCATCCACGGCGCGAGTACGTCGGGTACGGTATCGACTTCGGAAGTTCGCGCAATGCGGGCGAGTACGGCCCGATCACCGACCTTCGAGCCGGCAACGACGAGCAGCAGCACAACAGCATCAGCGCGCTCCGGGTCGTCACCGAACGCGCCACCGGATGCATCAACGGCGCCAACGAGGGCTGCGTCGAGTTCTCCGCGCGCGATAGCGTCGGCTGCGAGCGAAAGCGCCCAGCCGCCGGAGTTCTCGCCTTCGCTCAGGACAAGTCCCGCGCCGCCAAGGTCGAGAGCGCTGTTGATGCGATTGGCAGGCATGTTCGGCATGGTGCCGAGGACCCCCGCCGCTTCGAGCGCTGGCACGACGGCATCGCGCTCGGCTGCTGTGGCCGCATGCTGCAGCCAATGGTCGAGCCGCCACCGGCAGCCGTGACGGGCACCGGCAGGATCCACGTCGGCACCAATGAACACGCCGACGCGCGAGCGGTCGAGGCCTTCGATCGCGGGCTTGAGTCGCTGCGCCGCACGCAATACGAGCAATTGCTGCGGCAGGGCGTGGCGAAGATCGGCAGGAGGAAAGCCAAGGCCGCGAACGGCGAGCTGCAAATCGCGCACGCGGCGGCTTGGCGCTTCACGCCCCATGAGGACGCGCAGGATCGCGGCGGAATCGCCTGCCTCACCAACCGAGAGCTCACATGCCACAATGGCGAGATCGTCGCCGACGGCCGGTGCGACGACCGGTGCGACGGCCGGTTTCGGACGACCGCGGCGTTTCGCAACGAGCGCCTCAACGCCCTCAGGCCCTTCGAGAATCGCGTGCGCGTTGCAACCGCCAAAACCAAACGCATCCACCGCCGCGCGCCGCGCATGCTCACCAGGCTGCCATCCAATGGCCGTGCGCTCCAGGACCAATTCGCTCTCGGCGATCTCGGGCAACGGCAGTTCGCACGCGATGCTCGGTGCCGGCGGCAAGCTTCCCGCCTCGAACGCGCCGCAGAGCTTGATGAGCGCGGCTCCTCCACTCGCGGTGATCAGATGGCCGAGCTGCGCCTTCAGCGAACCCAGGCGCAGCCGGTGCGCATCGCCGAACACCGCGCGCACGCTGAGGATCTCCTCACGATCGCCGACGGGCGTCGCCGTCGCGTGGCACTCGAGGTAGTCAAGCGTGGCCGGGTCGAGTCCTGAGGCCGCCCATGCCGCGCGAATCGCGCGCTGCTGGCCGGCTGTGGTCGGAGCCAGCAACCCTGGGCCACGTCCGTCATTGCTCAGTCCGACGCCACGGACAATCGCGAGTATGCGATCGCCATTGGCGACGGCATCATCGAGTCGCTTGAGCGCGACGACTGCCGCCCCCTCAGCAGGCAGGAGTCCGTCGGCTTCGGTACTGAGCGGCGTGCTTCGGCCGCGCCGCGACAGCGCGCCGAGCGCCGTGAAGCCGATATGGAGGAACAAATCGTCGGCCGCGTTGAGGCCGGCAGCAAGCACCACATCAGCGCGCCGCGCGTGCAGCAGGTCGCAGGCGGTCTTCAGTGCGTAGAGTCCAGACGCGCATGCTGCATCGAGCGCGACGCGCGGCCCGTGCACACCACACGCGTCGCTCGCCCACCGCAGCGCGCCGGTCTGCCCTTCGAGTGCAGGATGCGGTCCGCCCTCGGCGCCGCACCATCGTGCCGCTGCCGCATCCGCAAACTCACGCGTTGCGTATCCCAGGCTTCCCAACACGAGACCTGCGCGCGCACCACCGTCGAGTCCGACTCCGGCCTCGGTGAGCGCTTGCGCACAGGCGTGCATGAGCCAGCGCCAGCCTTCCGGTATTCCTACTAACGCTTCTGGTGGCAGCGCAAAGGTGTCGTGACGCCAGAGCGCGTCAAAACCGGTGACGTATCCGCCGCGCGCACTCGCACTCGGCTCGCGCGGATCGTTGCAGACGCGGCCCGGGTCCAGTCCCCAACGCTCCGCGGAACTCGGCCCCGTGAGGTCATCGCCGGAGAGCACGCGCGCCCAGAGCGTGCGCGGATCGTTCGCCCCGGGCACGACGCAGCCGCGCCCGACAATTGCGATCGGCGCGAAGTCGCTCATCTAGGCTTGCACGTGCATGACGATTCCTGCGAGCGACGCCAGTGCGCGTCCCGTCGACGGATCGACAAACTGCGCGTCGCCGCGCAGGCGGAAGGCATTCTCGCGTTTGGCCGTCAGTACGCAGACGACTTCGCCGTTCGTTGGCCACTCGCTCCAGACGCGGCAGCGCGCGATGGACGTTGGCAAACTCGGGCGCCCATCCTCGGCCCAGCCCCAAACCCGCAGCAGCTGTAGCGCGCCGTCCATGGCAAGCGGGTCGAGCTGCCAGCCGCCAGGCCAGCGCATTGCACCGGCTGTAGTCAATCGCGCCGAGATGCCATGCGCGTCGCAACGGATCACCTGGCGAATCGTGTGAAACGCCGGACCATGGAAGAGGGCTTCGTCATACGGCGCCACGCAGCAGTCAGGCAGCGGATCACCCGATGCCTGCGGAATCGCAATCGGAGCCGGCGTCGAGCCGGCCGCCGCCGTTATGAGCGCGCGGTACGCCGGCCGTCCGTCGGGATGTGTGAGTGTTGCGGTGCGAGTGGTGCCTTCGGTTGCCGGCGTCACGGCGAGCAACAGCTCGGCCATGCCGTCAGTGGCAATCGCGCCCTTGAGTAGCGTGATGTCCCGAAGTTCCACGCTGGGTCCCACTTCGCGGGAGCCGGCAGCGAGCAGCCAGTCGAGTGCGAGCGTCATCGGAACGACGATTGTTCCGGCAATCGCATGGTCGCGCAGGTATGGCGTGCGCATCGAGTCGAAACGCACGACGGTCTTCGGCACCGGCTCCGCGCCCTCAAGGCCGCAACCGAGCAGCACCTGGACATGTGATCCGGCGCGAAGTTCCTGGACGAACGCGTTCGCGCCCGCGTCGAGCGGGATGAGGCCGATGCCCTGCGAGGTGAAATGCTTCGCGAGCGCCGCAGTCACCATGCCGCCGTCCCACGGACCCCACGCGATGCTGACGACGCGGCAATCGGTGCCGCGTGCCGCGGCTTCGGTGCCGGCCCATTGGTCGAGCATGGCGTTCGCCGCAGCGTAGTCGCTCTGCCCGACGTTGCCGCTATGCGCCGCCACTGAAGAGAAAAAGCAAATCATCTCGAGTGGATCGTTGGCGCATGCCGTGAGCAGCGCGTTCGCACCGGCGATCTTCGTGTGCATCACCGAGTGGAACTGCTCTGGCGTCTTTTCGCCGAGTCGCTTGTCGGCGAGCACACCGGCTCCATGCACGATGCCGCGAATCGGACCCCATGTACGCCGCACGTCGTCCGCAAGCGCGGTGACGGCCGTGGCGTCCGTGATGTCCACCGCGTCGTAGCGAACCTGCGCGCCGGCCTCGTTCAGCTGGGTAATCGTATGACGCACTTCGCGCAGCGCGAGAATCTCGCGCGCCTCGCGCTGAATGGCAGCGAGATTCGGCTTGCCTGTTGCCGCCGCGATCAGTGCCTGCTTGAGTTCCGCTTCCGTACGAGCATGCACGCAGGTCGCCGGTTCATCGCGCAGAGTGGTGCGGCCGAGCAGCACTACTTGACGCATACCAGCCTTGGCCAGTGCGATGCAGCACGTAGCCGTAACGCCGCGGGCGCCACCCGACACCAGCCATGGTCCAGCAGGGACGACGCGGAGCGGGCCAGACGCCGTCGTGGCGACACGCACGAGCTCTTCGCGGCGCGCACCAATCCGGACTTCGCGTGCGCCGCCTCCGTAGGCCAGCTCATCAGCAAGCGGCGACGCAAACGCCTCGGCGTCTTCCACTGAGACACAAAGCCACTCGGCATTCCACTCACGCGCCGCCGTCTTGACGAGGCCGTCGAGACCCGCGCTTTCACGCGAGTGTGTTCCAACCGTGACGAGCACGCGCGGCGGCGTGGTGCGGCCGGCCAACTCGCTCAGCGTTGCGAATGCGCGGTCAACGGAACCGTCGGTGCCGAGCGCGTGGGCGAGCACGACGACATCCGCGCTCGCCGCTGGAGTGAGGGTAAGCGCGATGCCGCGGTCGTTCAGTGCCCGCCGAAGGCGTTCGCCGAGCTCACTCGTGCCGCCAACGACCGCAACGCTCCTGCATTCGCCGATGCGACGCGCGGGGCTTCCCGGCGCTGCAACGGAGAGCCACTCGACTACACGACGCTCAACAGGGTCAGCCGCTGGGTGGGTAGCAACAGCTACCGGCCCAGCGGCCCCTTGGGGCCCACGGGGGGCGCCTCCCCGAGTAACACAAGGAGGTCGCTCACGCGACGAACCTTCGCCGGATCGATGCTCTTCGGGTCCATCCCAGGCATCTTGTCGCTCAGCGCCGCAAGAATTTCGACGCGCTTGATCGAGTCGATTCCGAGATCGGCTTCGAGCTCGAGTTCCGGCGCGAGGGCGTCAACCGGATAACCGGTCTTCTCGGCGATCACACCAAGCACCATTGCCGCACCGTCAGCTGCCGATGCAGCGGCCGGAGCCGGAGTAGCGACTGGAGCGGCGACCGGTGCAGGCTTCGGGGCCGGAGCCGCCGCCAAGCTCGCGCCGTTCGCCTTGGCGGCGTGTGGCGCCGGCGGCGCGGCGACGGGCGCCGCTGCTGGAGCGCGCACGGGAGCGCGCACGGGAGCGGGAGCCGCGACGCGAACCACCGGGCGCGACGCGATTGTCGGTGCCGGAGCATCGCCATTGCCAGTGATGCCGCGCATCGTCATGGCGAAGCTGTCGAGAATCGCCTGTTGTGTCAGTCGCTGTGCTTCGAGCAGCAGCGATGAGTTCTGATCGTCCATGTCCTCGTACACCTCAAGTTCGGTATCGCCGTCATAGGACTCGGCGTAGTCTGGCGAGAGCGCGTGCTCCGCCGTGATGTCAATCGGTTCTTCGAAAAATTCTTCAGACGCGATGTCGTTTGCGTCGACTGGCGTGGCTTCTGCCACATGCGCGACTGGCAGGTGCACGGCCGGCGCCAGCGATGCCTGCATTGCGCCGGGCTTCGGCGGATACGGCTTCCCCAAATTCGAGCCGCCAACGGCAACGACTGCCGGCCCGCTTGGCGGCGCCGGCACGGCGTCGAATGCCGGCACGCCCGGCTGAATCGCGGCGAGGTTCACCGCGAGCCCCAGCGTCGCAAGCTCTGCCATGCCAATCCACCAGGCGCGCACGCCATGTTCACCCGGCGTGTCGAGCGCCACCGTCACATGCGGTCGGTCGGCGAGACACTTCTTCACAAGACCAGACAGCACGTTGCCGGCGCCAACTTCGACAAACACTCGGCAGCCAAGCTCGTAGAGGGCATCGACGCTTTCGCGGAACCGCACGGGATGCGCCAGCTGGTGCGCGAGTCGTTCGCGAACCGCGACGACATCGTTCTCGTACGGCTGCGCCGTGCCATTCGCCACGACCGGAAAGTGTAGCCCACCGAATTCGGTTCCCGACACTTCGGCGGCAAACTGCGCAGCGGCCGGCGCCACAAGCGGCGAGTGAAACGCCGCCGCGACCGGAAGTGCCTGATGCGAAAGGCCGGCTTGTGTGAGTGCGGCGCCGAATGCCCGGAGACTGTCCGTCGGACCACTGAGCACCGTCTGGCGCGGATGATTGTCATTGGCCACGACGACGCGACCGTCGCCGAACCGATCGAGCAATCCCTGCACGGTGGCGACGTCTCCCGCGACCGCGAACATGCTGCCCGCGTCAATCGCGATGCCGTCAGCCGGCGTGGCGCAGGACGCCATTGCCTCACCACGAGCGCGCGCGAGGTCGAGCAGCGTGTCTGCGTCATACGCACCACCGGCATGCAATGCGACGAGTTCACCAAAGCTGTGCCCGGCCGCCGCACTCGGACCAAACTGAATCTTCTCAAGCAACGCGAGCTGCGCGAGGCTGGCGGCGGCAAGCGCCGGCTGTGCCCACGCGGTCATGCGGAGCCGTGCTTCATGCGCTTCGCGCTCGATGCGCTCAAACGCTGGACGCGGAAACACCACGTCGCCCAGGTCGGTGACCGCGTCGGCAACACGATGTGCCGCGCGCTCCCAAACCGCGAACGCCTCTGAGAAATGCAAGGCGAGATCGCGTCCCATGCCGAGGTACTGGCTGCCCTGACCCGGGAAGAGGAACGCCACGCTCTCTGCAAGCGCCGGCGTACCACGGCGCAGCACTGTGCGGTGGGTGCGCTGCACATCACCCGGCTCATCGCACACCTGGCGCCCCTCAGCGACAGCGGCGACAAGATCCGAGAAATCGTTTACAAGCAACGCAAGGCGCATCGGCGCCTTGTGATCGAACGATGCGTGCGACTCGCGTGCATAGGACGCGAGCTGCGGCGTGTTCTTGACGCGCGCGGTCAAATCGTCGAGTCCGGCACGAAGTGCATTCTCATCCGGCCCGCCAATGAGCACGAGCTGCACCGGACCGTACGGGTGCCGCGCGGCGACGTTCGGCCCAGTGTACTCCTCGAGCGTGACGTGGAAATTGCTGCCACCAAAGCCAAAGCTGCTCACCGATGCCCGGCGCGGATGATCGCCGCGCTTGAACCAGGGACGCGCCGTACCGCTCAGGTAAAACGGACTGCCCTCGAGCCCGAGCGCCGGGTTTGGCTTGTTAACCTTTGCTGTCGGGGGAAGCGTCTGGTGCTGCAGCGCAAGCACGGCCTTCACGAGACTTGCGGCACCGGCGGCTGCCTTCGTGTGACCGATCTGCGCCTTCACGGAACCGAGTGCGCACCACGCTTCGCGACCGTTCGCCACCGCGCTGAACACACTCTTCAGCGCGGAGACTTCCGCGGCATCGCCGGCAGTCGTGCCCGTACCATGCGCTTCGACGAGGTCCACGGTGGCTTGGCTGTAGCCGGCATCGATGTACGCACGCTCGAGCGCCTTCACCTGCCCTTCTGGGCGCGGGGCGTACACGCTCTTCGCTCGGCCGTCACTGCTCGATCCCAGTCCGCGAATCGTGGCGTAAATCTTGTGCCCATCGCGTTCGGCGTCTTCGAGGCGACGCAGCGCCAGCATCGCGACGCCTTCGCCGAGCATCGTGCCATCGGCCTGATCGCTGAACGGCTTGCAGTCGCCGCTGAGCGAAAGCGCCGGCGTCTGCGAAAAGCACATGAACATCAGGATGTCGTTCAGCGCGTCCACGCCACCGGTGATCACCGTGTCGGACTTGCCGCTGCGCAATTCATCCATCGCCATCGAGACGGCCGCGAGCGAACTCGCGCAGGCCGCATCGAGCACACAGTTGGTGCCCCCGAGGTCGAACCGATTTGCAATGCGCCCCGCGATGACGTTGCCGAGCAGGCCCGGGAACGTCGACTCCTGCCAGGGCACGAACTGATCAGAGATTGCCACGCAGGCGCGCTCGACGCTCGCTTCGTCAAATCCCGCATTGCGGAGGCCCTGACGCCACATCGGTTGGGCCATGCGACCCGACATGTGCGATACGAGCGCCGTCGTCGCAGCGCCGCCGAGGATCACACTGGTGCGATTGCGGTCGAACCGGGACGCCTTGCCATTGTCGGCGTCGGCAATGCAACGCTGGCTGACGAGCAAAGCGAGCAGCTGCGCGACATCGGTGCTGGGCAGCGACGAGGGCGGCAGCCCAAAGCCGAGCGCATCGAACGGTTGCGCGTTGATGAACCCGCCGCGCTTGCCGTACGTCTTGTCCTTGGCGCGTGGCGTGGGGTCGAAGTAGTCCTCGATTCGCCAATGCGATTCGGGAACGTCACTGAAGCAGTCGCGAGCCTCGCGGATGTTCTCCCAGAAGGCGCCGATATCGTCGCTGCCGGGGAGAATTGCCGAGAGGCCAACAACGGCGATTGGAGATCCGCTCATCGCGAAGCCTCAAGCTGTCGTGGAGAAGTACGAAATGCGTTGGCCGGCACGGGGACGCCGGCGGCACGGAGCTGGGCCGCCCGCGTGCAGCGGACTGCACCGGCCAAAAGATTCAAGCCGATTTCCTGCACGGTGCGCCGCGCGGGATCGGCGAGGTGAGTGCCGGCCGTCCACGCGTTGAACGCTCCGATGGCCGGGCCGCACCAGATCTGATAGTCATTGCGACGGTCAGCCACGCCTTCGCGGGCCCACCGATTGGAACTGCCCAAATACCAGCGAAAGACCAGCGCCATGCGGTGGTGGGCATCACGCTCGGCGCGCGCCACCTGTTCGGGGTCGCGCGCCGTCCAGAAGCGAACGCACTCAGTCCAAATGTCGCTGAGCGGCGCGCGAAAAATGTCGCGCTCGAGCCGTTCGCGCAGTTCAGCGGGAATCTCGTCGAGGCTCGAGTACTGGCGGTAAATCTCGTAGAGCTTTCGCGCGCGCGGCGCAAAGAGCGTGCTGCGGCGCAACACTTGCACTTCAACACCGAGTTCGAACATGTCGGCGGCCGGCGCCATGATCACGTCGGCCAAGCCCGCTTCCGCGAGCATCGCGCGCGCGAGATCGGATGTGCCGCTCTCGCACGCTGTTTGGTTCACTGAACCGGTGACGACGTAGTCCGCGCCGAGCGCGAACGCCGCGGCTACCGATTCAGGATCGCCAAGTCCACCGGCGGCGCCAATGCGCACGGGGCGTGGCCAACCACCGGCCGGCGTGAGGTCGTCGCGCAGTCTGCGAATCACCGGGAGCAACACCGAGAGCGGGCGGCGATCCGTGTGTCCGCCGGAATCCGCTTCGCAGGTGACATCGTCGGCAATTGGAAGCAGCGCCGCGAGCCGAGCTTCTTCGGCCGTGAGCGCTCCGCTCGTCACGAGTTGCTCGAGCAGCTGTGCCGGCGGTGGTTGCAGGAAATGCCGCGCCACTTCGGGCCGGCTGATCTTCGCCATCACGCGGTGCGGACGATGAATCCGTCCCCAGGCGTCCACCTGCAGGCCTCTCGCACTGTAGCGCACGATGGCCGGCGAGAGCTGCATGAAGGCCGACGCCTCGATGCGCGTGACGCCGCGCTCGAGATAGAGATCGACGAGACGCTCTTCGAGCGACGGTTCGTCGGGCGAATGAATCAGGTTGGCGCCCCACGCGGCGTCCGGCATGTCAGCCAGCGCCTGCATGATCGCGTCAACGCCTTCTTCACTGCGCGCGAACGATAAGCCACCCGTGCCGTAGTACGCGAGAAATCCGGCTCGCGCCGCGGCGACGGTGAGTTCGATCGAGGCAATGCCAGTGGCCATCGCGCCGGTCACGTACGGATACCGGCACCCATGCTCTTCGCCAAACGTGCGGTCGCCCAACCACTCCGCGTGCAGCGCCGGGAGAAGCGCGTATGCGCTCAATCCGATGTTGCTCTCGTTGCCGTCGAGCGAGCCGTCGAATGCGACACCCATGCGTCGTCCACCATGCGTCTCTTCGCCGATAACCCAGACAGGCGAATCGGTGCGCTCGAGTGCTTCGAGCACGGCCGCATCACCAAAGCCCGGGGCTTCCCCAATGGCGGGGATGAACTGGCCGACGGCCTGACGGCCGACCGACACCGGGGCGAGGGTCGCTGCGTTGCTGATCATGGGAGCATAAAAATACCGCCTGATCGCCCTTTCCGAGCGGCCAATTCGGCCTTTTTTTCCCCTTGCGGATCGCCTCGATCCCGATGCCGAAGTCCGGCGCCGGTAAAACGGGCTCACGACAGCTACACGACAGTTACGCGACAGTTAGCTGGATGCGAGGTCGGACGGGTGGTCTATGTCCCGAAGTACCCCCGGATCGCGCACCGCAATCTGGACCGTCCGGTCACCGTACGAGTGAACAACTGCTCGTGCCCCGCCATCTGCCACAGTGAGCAGTTCTCGCCAGGTGTCGCGATGAAAGAAGACGGGATGGCCGTGTACTGTCCCAATTTCAGGTCGCACGATTGGCGCGCCGGTCCGTCGAGCAGCGTCAATCACGGCGAGGAGGCTCTCGAGCTGGACGAACGGGAAGTCCACTGGCCAAGCGAAGGCGCCGACGACCGGATGGTTTGCGAGTTGGGTCAGCCCAAGTCGGAGGCTCAGCACCTGTTCCCCCTCCGGCTTGGCATTCACCACGCCGATCGTTCCGGCCGGCGCCGCAATTCCCGGCGGGAGCACGGCGATAATCGGAGAGAGTCCGGCGTCTCTCGCGGTTTCGGCAACCGCGTCCACGAATCGACGGCCATCGGGCAGTCTCGCGCCAGCTTTGGGTTCTCCGAAACGCGTGCCCGCGCCTGCGCCGACAATCACGCAGCCCACGGCAAACGCGCGTGCGTGCATTGGTCCGCTACGCGCGCGAGAGTTCCAGCATGGCGCGCTTGAGCAGCGCGGCCGCCTGCTGAACTTTGTAGCCGTTGTTGGCGAGCGGGTTGGCGTCGTGTAGCGCGCGCAGGGCGAGTGCATCCGCGCTGTCTTCGTCGAGCGCGCCGCTTGCGACGTCCTCTCCCACCGAGGGATTCACGAGCCAGGGCGTTGGCGCCACTCCGCCGAGTGCCATGCGCACGTTTCCGTCGGCGCGCTTCATGGCCGCGAGCGAAACGAGTGCGAAATCCCAAACGCCGCGCTGCATCAGCTTCGTGAATCGTTGCGTGCCGCCGGCGCTCGCTGCGGGAAGCTCAACTGCTTCGATCATTTCCCCTGCGGCAAGCGTGACCTCGCTGTGCGGATCGGATGCAGCATTGGCGAACAGTCCGTCGATCGAGAGTGTGCGCGGGCCGGCGCTGCCGCGAACAACGACAACGGCGTCGAGCGCCAGGAGCGCGACAGCGAGGTCAGACGGGTGCGCGGCATGGCATGGTCCGGCGCCGAGGACGGCGTGATACTGGTTTTCTCCCACAATGGCGGGGCAGCCGGAACCGCCGTTCTTGTGGCAGGGAATACGCTGACGGAGATACCAGCACCGCGGGCGCTGGCCGAGGTTGCCGCCCAGCGTGCCCATGGCACGAATGGCGGGAGTGGCCACTTCAGACGCGGCGAGCGCGAGTGCCGGAAATCGCTCGAGAATTCCCTCGTGCGTTGTGATGGCGTCCAGGTGAACAGCGGCTCCGAGGCGCACACCGCCGCCGGGCAGGTCTGTAATTGTCGAGAGTGCCGCGACTTTCGTGATGTCGACGAGTGTGCTGGCCGGATCGAGGCCAGACTCCATAGCGACGAGCAGATCGGTACCACCACCGAGGATTCTGACGCCGGGTTTGCTGAGTTTGGCGACGGCGTCTTCGACGGAGGTGGCGCCCTGATACTGGGTTGGCATGGCTGACCGGGAAGGTGACGCCGCGCAGGCGGCTGCGCCAGAGCATGGAATTCAACAGAAAACAATGCCAGCTAAATCAAAATACTGTCTACTTCTTATTATAACCCATCTCGCCGATTTGCGGTCAAATTAGGACATGTTCACTACTGGCAGTTGAAATAATAAATAACACTGTTATTTATTTTATCTATGCCGCATGATGCTACGGAACGAGAACAAGTAGGTCCAGGCCAGCTCAAGGCAATCGAGATCGCATCCCTCGCCTGCGGTCGGCTAGCCGCAACCGTCGAATCTGCCGGCGGCGCGGCGTCTGACTTCCTCCTCGTCAGGCACGCCGTCCGCGTGCACGATGGCTCAACAGATCTCGCCGCGGGGCTGCTCCTCGCGCGTGCGACGCCTGCATTGGCGACACTGGAACCGACGGAGACACCGGCTACTGCACCGGCTACTGCACCGGCTACTGCGCACTCATCCAGCATCATGCGCGCCGCGATTATTGCCGGCACTGTGGTCGCCACCACGCCTTCGTCGCCGGAACTGCAGCGTCAGGCTGCTCTCGTTGGCGCGCTCGCACTCGTCGCTGGCGGCACGCTCCCTGAGCCGTGGGTCGCCCCCTGGCAACTCGACGCGGCGGCTCGGAGCGCAGCCGTCCAGATTGATCGCTCCGCCTCATGGGAAGAGTGGATTCGATCGTGGTGCAACCTCCTCGCACGCGAAGCCGCGGGTACCGAGCGCGCCCTGCGCGCGGCCACCACGCAAATCGAGGCCGAACGGGCGGAGGCGCGATCGCATCACCGCGTCGGCGGAACGGACGCCGACGTGCTCGGTTGGCTCCAATCGCATCTCTCGTTCACCATCCGAGACGCCAGCGACTCGCTCGGGCTCACGCGGCCGACCGTCGGTACGGCAATCGAGCGGCTCGAGTCTCTCGGGATCGCGACTGAGCTGACCGGCCGGAAACGTGACCGGGTTTGGGTGTCTGCCACCATGCTGGCGCTCGCCGCCACGCGCTGATCGAACCGGTTGCAAGAGCAGGGCGAGTTGTGAATCCGTGACCCGAGCCCCGGTACCGTCGTGTACCAGGTGTGAGACCCCTCGCCTCGGCGGGCATTGCCGCGACGTTCCTTCTGGTGCTCGCGGCGTGCGCCCCGATCCTTCCGCCGCCCGCACTGGCGTCTCCCCTCCCGGAGATGCCCGCGGAGTCGCCGGCGCCATCTGGCGTCGCCGAACCACTCGAAATCTATGGAGAGGCCGACATTGCACGATTGCGCGCGACTGGCCTGCTCGTTCCGGTGAAAGGCGCGCTACTCAGCAAGATTGAGGATTCATTCGACGCGCCACGCGACGGAGGCCGGCGCCATGACGCGGTCGACATCCTCGCGCCACGCGGGACGCCGATTCTCGCCGCCATTGATGGGACGGTGCTTCGTGTCGGCACGAACGCATTGGGCGGCAACGTCGTCTGGATGGACGACACGGATCAGCGGTTTGTCCTCTACTACGCCCACCTCGACCGGTACGCACGCGGCATCAAGCAGGGCGACCCCATCACGCGCGGCACGGTACTTGGCTACGTTGGCACGACGGGGAATGCACCGCCGGATGTTCCACACCTTCATTTTCAGCTGATGCGAATCACCGACACCAAGAAGTGGTGGAATGGCACGCCACTCAATCCGCTGCCCTTTCTCATGAGCAGCGCCGCACTCTCGCGTGTGGGGCTCGACTGATGGCGATGACCGGAAAGGAACGCGCCGCATTGCGCGGTGAAGCGAATCGCGTGTCCGCGACCGTCCACGTCGGTCATCAGGGCGCGAACGACAGCGCCGTGAAGTCTCTCGACGACGTGCTGCGCACGCATGAGCTGGTGAAAGTCGCGCTCTCGAAGAACGTCGAGGTGAATCCGAAGGAGCTGGCGCGCCAGCTCGCGACGGCCACGCGATCAGAAGTGATTCAGGTGATCGGGCGGACGGCGACGTTCTATCGGCATAACCCCGAGATCAAGCACAAGCACGGCGTTCCGCCCTGGCGGTAAAGCGGTTCGCGGGCGGGTCGCAGCTGATGCACACGCGCCCCCGTGTTATTTCTCTCGCGTGAACGTGAAGTCCCAGACGCGCGCTGACCCGGAGTGCATCGCGGTCACGGCGCCTTTGGCATCGCGAGTGAACCAGACCGTGCCAAGAATGCCGCCGCCGGCAAACGCATCGGCATAGACGGGCGCAAGCTCGGCTTTCAGCGCGCTGCGCAGCGACGCGACGAGCTTGCCGTTCTCCACCTTCAACGTCCACGTGGTGCCCACTTCGTCCGAGCGATAGCGACCGGCGAAGCTGGCGAGTTGCTCAGGGGTCGGCGTCCACGGCCCAGCGGCGACGAAGGTGTATGCCGTCGTGTCCTGGTCGGCGCCAACGACCCGTACGCCGCGTGGCGAACCATCAGGCGCCGTCTCGAATACCGCGCTGTTGTTGCCGATAAGCCAACCGCCCCCGCGCACCGCGCGGATGGGGCCGCCGCGGCCGCCGCGGCCACCTGCGCCGCCAATCACCAGCGGTTCGTGTGTGCGACTGCTCCGATAAACGCCTGCGAGTTTCGCGGCGGCATTCATGTCGGGGGCCACGGTGTCCTGCGCAACAACAGGCGCGAGGTTCGGGACGATCGCGTCGACGAGTTGGTGCGTGAAGAGCGTCGCGTTCGCGCCGGCGGCGTTGCACATCACGGCAACGGAGAGGTTGTTGGCTGGATAGCGCGCGAGATGCGTGCTGTATCCGGCCGTTGATCCCGAGTGCGCGATTTCATCAATGCCGCGGTACCTCGCAACCGTCAGGCCGCGAGCGTACGAAATGGTCCGCCCGCTCGTGAGCACGGCCTGCTTCGTCAGCGAATCGACCACGTTCGCGCCGAGGGTCTTCGTGTCGAGATGATCGTTCCACTTGAGCCAGTCGCTCACGGTGGTGAGTAGTCCACCCGGACCATGCACGTTGTCGAATGGCATCTCGAGCGCCCAAGGGTTGGTTGCATCGGCGCGGCGCGAGTAGGCCTGCGCGCGTCCGGGGACGACGGTGGTGAAGTCGTCGCGCCAGCGCGTGTTGGTCATGCCGAGTGGCTTGAAGATTCGTTCGTCGGTGAACTGCACGAACGACATTCCGCTCGTGCGCTCCACGATCGTCACGAGGAGCGCAAAGCCCGTATTGGTGTAGGAATAGAAATCGCCGACCGGATAGTTGAGCGATTTCTGTGCGACGACGAATTCGAGCAGATCCGCCTGCGTGTACATGCGCGTGCCGCGCGGCCAGCCGGCGAAGGCCACCAGATTGCTCCATTCACGGAGTCCGCTCGTGTGCGAGAGCAGATGGCGCACGAGCAGCGGGCGCGGATACTCCGGCAGCTCCGGGATGTATTTCCTGACCGGGTCGTCGATGTTGATCTTCCCGTCCTTCATCAGGAGTGCGATGGCCGTCGAGGTGAATTGCTTCGCGACGGAGCCCGACTCCAGAATCGTGGACGGCAAGATCGGCACGTTCGTTTCGAGGTCGGCCATGCCGTAGCCACGCATGAGCAAATCGCGTCCGCTCTGACGCACGCCGACGGCGCACCCGGGCGAATGCGTCGAGTTGAACTGGGCGAATACGCGATCGGCGGCCGCGTCGAGCGACAGTGGCATATCGGCGCCACCGCGGCCGCGCTGGGCGCCGCCGGGTTGGGCGGCAACGAGAAGCAGTGCGGCGGACCAGACAAGCGTACGAGTCGCAGTCATTGAGCTTCTCCTGAGTTCCAGCGGTTTACAGCGGACGGCTATTGGTCGATCGCCCCGAGCACCCGCCATGGTGTCAATGGAATCTGCGTGACAAAGCCGCCGATCGCATCCGCAACCGCCGCCGCGATCGCCGGCGCCGTTGGGATGAGCGGCGGCTCCGCGAGCCCGCGCGCGCCGGTGTGGTTTGCGATGGCGTCAGATTCGCCGACGAAAAACGCCTCGATCTTCGGAATGTCGGCGATCGTCGGAATCCGATAATCGTGCAGGTCCGGGTTCAACGTGACGCCGCGCGCCGGGTCCATCACGCGCTCTTCGAACATGCCGTACCCGAGTCCCTGAATGATTCCGCCCTCGAGCTGACTCTCTGCGAGGAGCGGATTGATGATTCGCCCGGCGTCATGTGCTGCGACAATTCGCAGCACACGCACGATGCCGGTGTCGAGATCCACTTCGACTTCCGCGAATTGCGCGCCGAACGTTGCGATGCTCACATCGGTGGGATTCGGTCCGCGTGTGCCGCGACCAATGATCATCACGTTGCCAAGCTGCTCGGTGATCTCGGCGAAGGTCATCGAACGATCGGTATCGCGCACCATCACGCGAGAGTCTTTCGTTTCGAGATCACTGGGCTCCACGCCGAGCATTGGAGCGGCGGCTTCGAGCAACAGTCGCCGCGCCTCTTCGGC
>Ga0214919_10003357_pt1 | contig 24261 bp, 22 predicted proteins | sample LL1503_MetaG_FD_177994 | JGI IMG/M metagenome (GOLD analysis project Ga0214919, IMG submission 177994) | Freshwater microbial communities from Lake Lanier, Atlanta, Georgia, United States - LL-1503 | ecosystem: Environmental > Aquatic > Freshwater > Lake | place: USA: Georgia | collected... | reverse complement strand
GCTCTGCTGTAGATGAGATTGCACCATATCTAAAAGATGGTTCATTGGTTGTTGGAAAATCAACTGTTCCAGTTGGAACTGCCCAATCACTGCGGGATCAGCTTGCTAAAACCGCACCGCAAGCAGATCTTGCATGGAATCCAGAGTTCTTGCGCGAAGGTTTTGCAGTTGAAGACACTCTGACGCCTAATCGCCTAGTTGTTGGCGTTGTAAATGATCGTGCAGAGAAGATTCTTAAAGAAGTTTATAAACCAATTATTGATTTAGGAACACCATGGATTAGAGCAGATCTTCCAACGGCAGAGCTTGTGAAAGTTGCAGCTAACTCTTTCCTTGCAACAAAGATTTCTTTCATCAACGCTATGGCTGAAGTATGTGAAGCCGCTGGCGGAGATGTCACAGTCCTAGCTCAAGCAATTGGCTATGACCCGCGAATTGGAAATAAGTTCTTGCAAGCGGGTATTGGATTTGGTGGAGGCTGCCTTCCAAAGGATATCCGAGCATTTATGGCCCGTGCCGAGGAATTAGGCGCTAAGCAAGCACTTGAATTCTTGCGCGAGATTGATGCAATTAATTTACGTGCACGCCAACGTGTAATCGATGTTGTAAGAAGTGAGCTATCAGAGGATTTAACACAATACAAGATCGCTGTTTTAGGAGCCACTTTCAAGCCAGATAGTGATGATGTGCGCGACTCCCCAGCACTCGATATCGCTGTTCAGTTACAAGCAGCTGGAGCAGCCGTGGTTGTTCATGATCCTAAGGGAATTGAACCAGCTCGCAAGCGCTTTCCAAATCTTAAATACGCACAAGTAGTCACAGATGCAGTAAAAGAGGCTGATTTAATCTTGCATTTAACTGAATGGAAAGAGTATCGAGCAATCGATCCATCAACTCTTTCTTCACTAGTTAAAAGAAAAATCATTATCGATGGTCGCAATATGCTCAACCGAGATCTATGGCGCAATGCCGGTTGGAAGTTCCATGCGTTAGGACGCACTGATTAACGAGCAAGAAAGCATCGATGCAGTCCTTGCAATGAAAACCTGGGCTGTTGTTGGCCTTGGAAATAACCCAGAGCGCGCAGCATTCGGTGTGGCAAAGCTTTTGCAGGATAGGGGCCATCGCATCATTCCTGTTTATCCGCGTGCAGAGACTGTGCATGGTGAGCTTGGCTATAAGAATCTGTCGGAGATTCCAGGGCCTGTAGATGTTGTTGATTGTTTTGTTAATTCCACTCATGTTGGCAAAGTCGTAGATGAAGCTATCGCTATTGGAGCTAAAGCAGTCTGGCTGCAATTAGATGTCATTGATAACAATGCAATTGCTCGAGCCCTAGCCGCAGGGTTAATAACAGTCATGGATCGTTGCCCAGCTATTGAATATAGAAAGAAAAACTAGAAACCAGTTTTTTGTACGCGACGTGAATTTAAGCTTGCGCCTTTAGCTTTAGCTTCAGTGTTAATTTCCTTTAAAGCATCTGCGACTTTGGCGCTGATGACTGAATCAGAGATCCCTAAAATACGTGCAGCAAGTAGTGCGGCGTTCTTGGCATTGCCCACTCCGACAGTTGCCACTGGAACACCTGCAGGCATCTGCACAATTGAGAGTAGTGAATCCATTCCATCAAGGTTCTTTAGCGCTATAGGAACTCCAATGACTGGAAGTGTGGTGAGCGAAGCAACCATTCCAGGTAAATGTGCGGCTCCACCTGCACCAGCAATAATTACTTTAAATCCTCTACTTGCAGCGCTTTGTGCAAAATCAACCATTTCAAGCGGCATGCGATGAGCTGAGACAACATCGACTTCATTAGAAATTCCTAATTGATCGAGAACCTTTGCAGCCTCTTCCATGACCGGCCAATCAGAATCTGATCCCATGATGATTGCTACATCACTCATCAATTACTCCGCTCATGTAATCAAGGGCATGTTGAACTGCTTGGGTTAATTCTAGGAGGTTATCTCCCAGCACATTAACATGGCCAATCTTGCGCCCCGGGCGTACTTGCTTCTTGTAGTGGTGAAACTTCAATTCTGGCGTGCGGGCCATGAGATGAAGATAAGGCCGATACATATCTTCCTTATCCCCTCCCAAGATGTTGCCCATGACGGCAATGGGGGCAGTCATCTGGGGATTTCCAAGAGGAAGATCTAAAACAGCTCGCAGATGTTGTTCAAACTGCGAAGTTAAAGATCCTTCAATTGTCCAGTGCCCTGAATTATGAGGGCGCATTGCCAATTCATTAATGAATAACTCTTCGCCCTTAACAAAAATCTCGACTGCCATCACACCGAAGACTCCAATTTCATTGGCAATATCTAGGGCCAGCTTCTGTGCTCTCTGACTTAAATCACTGGAAAGTTGTGGAGCTGGTGTAATTGTCATGGTGCATATGCCATCACGCTGAATTGTTTGCGTTGGAGCCCACGTTGTTGCTTGACCATGTGGAGATCTGGCCACCATAACAGCAATTTCATAATCAAAATCAATAAGTTCCTCGATTAAGAGTTTGCCAACTTCTTTCAATACTGAAGCAAGTTCTGCTTCACTATCAATTCTCCACACTCCACGGCCGTCATATCCACCTGAAATTGCTTTAGCAATCACTGGAAATTCACTCACTTCTTCAACTTTAGTTACTACCGCATTTTTTGGAGAAGGAAAATTGCTCAGTCGCTTACGCATTGCAGCCTTATCTTGCGAATAAATAAAGCTGGCAGAACTTGGGCGAACTACAACTCCATCTGCTTCCAAAGTCTTAATAATGCTAAGTGGGATAAGCTCATGCTCAAAAGTTATTACGTCACACTCTCGGGCAAATGCACGGACTGTTTCTAGATCCTTGTAGTCACCAACCACGTGGTTAGTAATTTGTGCTCCACTATCATGAGCATCATTTGCAAGTAGCAAAAGATTGATTCCAAGTGCTGCGGCAGGAGCAACGCTCATGCGAGCTAATTGCCCAGCTCCAATCACGCCTACAGTTGGAAAATGATTACTCACTGGCTTATCGTAGATGAACTACGTCACCTGCTTGAACACGTCTACCTGAATCTAAAACCAACTCACCACGAGGTGAGATTGCAACGGCTAGCCCCTTTTCAATCTCATCGTTTGGATAGTGAATCTGGACCTTGGTTCCAAGGGTGGAGCTCAGTGATGTGTAGATCTGTGCCACTGAATCGTCTCCTTCATCCCATGTGATGAAGTTGCTTTCAAATTGAGACAGAACTTTTGCCAAAATCTCATTTCTATCTATATCGCTGACTCCTTCTATCGCCAGTGAAGTGGCAGTTAAGACAGGAAGTTCCTCTAGAGACATACCAACGTTTATTCCAATTCCAATTACAACTCCGTCACCGACTATTTCTGCAATCAATCCAGAAATCTTTTTTTCATTCACCAGAATATCGTTTGGCCATTTAACAGTTGCTTTAACTTTACCTAATGCTTGCGCAACTGATATGCCGGCAATCAAAGCTATCCAGCCCCAATCTTCTTTTTTCCTTTTTGGTTGAATATAGAAAGAGAATAGAAGTGCAGAATTTTTTGGAGCTTCAAATGTTCTCGATAACCTTCCTCGGCCCGCACTTTGAAAATTGGCAGCAATTACATCACCTGGTTTAGCTTTTCCACTTCGCACTAATGCTGCAAGATCGGATTGGGTTGAGGTGGTGACATCAACCACGCTTACTCGCCAGTACTGCGTAATCAAAGAGTTGATACGTGACTTATCAAGTGCCGCTCTTAGCATTTCAATGCCCATGACATGTACCGTAGGGGTATGAGCCGTGATCTGCATACAACTGCCGGGAAAATCGAAGATCTGCGTGCGCGCGTTGAGGAAGCCGTACACGCCGGTTCTGCACGCGCCGTTGAAAAACAGCATGCAAAGGGTAAGAACACTGCCCGTGAGCGTATTGAAATGTTGGTCGATCCAGATTCATTCACAGAAATTGATGAGTTCGCGCGCCACCGCTCAACACAATTCGGGATGGAAAATAATCGCCCATACGGCGACGGTGTTGTTATTGGAACAGCAACTGTAGATGGACGACCTGTTGCTTTGTATTCTCAAGATTTCACCATTATGGGTGGATCTCTTGGTGAGGTCCATGCCGAAAAGATTGTAAAGATTGCCGAGTTTGCCCTAAAAAGTGGAATTCCACTTATTGGAATTAATGACTCCGGCGGCGCACGAATTCAAGAAGGTGTTGCATCTCTATCTGGCTACGGAAAAATCTTTCGCCTCAATACTCGCTCCTCTGGTGTTATTCCGCAAATCTCATTAATTCTTGGTCCATGCGCAGGTGGATCTGCTTATTCACCTGCACTCACTGACTTTACGGTGATGGTCAATGAAACTTCACATATGTTTATTACCGGCCCTGATGTAATCAAAACAGTCACTGGCGAAGAAGTAGGAATGGAAGAACTAGGTGGTGCTCGTACTCATAATGTTCGTACTGGTAATTCACACTACTTAGCTGAAAATGAAGCTGATGCAATTGATTACGTTAAGGCGCTACTTTCGTATTTGCCATCAAATAACATGGATAGAGCTCCACATCTTCCACCAACAGAACTTTTGGAAAAGAAAGCATCTGATATCGCACTGGATACTTTGATTCCAGATAGTCCCAATCAGCCATATGACATGAAGGTTTTGATTCAAGCGCTAGTTGATGAAGCAGAATTTCTAGAAGTCCATGCACTCTATGCGCCAAATATAGTTGTTGGATTTGCCCGAATAGAGGGTGAAACTATTGGAATCATTGCAAACCAGCCAAATCAATTGGCTGGAACATTAGATATTAACTCCAGCGAGAAAGCTGCACGTTTCTTGCGCTTTTGCGATGCATTCAATATCCCTATCCTGACACTTGTTGATGTGCCTGGATTCTTGCCTGGTACTGAACAAGAATGGGATGGAATCATTCGCCGCGGAGCTAAATTGCTCTATGCCTATGCAGAAGCATCAGTACCACTTGTAACACTTATTACTCGTAAAGCCTATGGCGGAGCATTTATCGTTATGGGATCTAAGTACCTTGGTAGTGATATTAACTTTGCGTGGCCAAGTGCTGAGATTGCAGTAATGGGAGCACAAGGTGCAGTTAACATTTTGTATCGAAAAGAAATTGCTGAAGCAAAAGATCCAATAGCTGCAAGAGCTGAGTTAATCGATGAATACAATGAATCATTGGCAAATCCATACTTAGCTGCAGAGCGCGGAACAATCGACACAGTCATTGAACCAAATCAGTCTCGTGCATACATCACGAAAGCTTTTAGAACTTTACGCACCAAGCGCGACACATTACCCGCCCGTAAACATGGAAACATTCCACTGTAATGGAGTTTTCAATCACCAAAGGAAATCCAACTCCCGAGGAGCTAGAAGCTCTGAAAGTTGCTATGGCACAACATAAGCGTGAAGAACTAAAGCCTGTAATCCGCAGAAGTATTTATGGTCTGCCGCAATTACGACAAGGTTTACCTCATCAAATTACTTTCGGCGCGCGAAAGAATTCATAGGCAATGCCAAAAATAGTTTTAGCTTCTGCATCTGTGTCCAGACGGCGCCTACTTGAGTCTGCTGGCTTAAAGCCAACAATCATGGTTAGCCATGTTGATGAGGAAACAGAATTCTTCAACTCCATGACACCTGCCGATATGGTTATTGCTCTAGCTATAACTAAGGCTCACACAATTCGGGAGCAACTAGATTTTCCAGCGATAATTATTGGTTGTGATTCAACGTTTGAATTTGATTCACAGTCCTTAGGTAAGCCGGCTACCCCAGAAATTGCAATTGAACGCGCTTCAAGAGTCCGCGGTAATTCTGGGCTACTCCACACTGGTCACTGCATCATTGATACGACAAAAGATAAAGAGATATCAAGCATCGTTACCACAAAGGTGACCTTTGACAACATGACTGATGCAGAAGTCAAAGATTATGTTGCTACTGGTGAACCTTTACATGTTGCTGGTGGTTTCACTCTAGATGGATTTAGTTCCCCCTTTATCCCTTCAATTGAAGGTGACTACACAAACGTAGTTGGAATCTCTATGCCTTTTGTGAGAAAAGCCTTTACGCAACTTGGCTATTCCTGGCCTGAGGCTAAGGTGATGCAATGAAGCGCGTATTAATTGCCAACCGAGGTGAGATTGCAGTACGAGTAATTCGCGCTTGTAAAGATCATGGCTTAGAAAGTGTTGCGGTTTATTCAGAGGAAGATCGCAATTCAATTCATGCTCAAATGGCCGATACTGCTTATTCCTTGCATGGAACTACCGCAACACAAACATATTTAAATATTGCAAAAATCATAGACGCTGCCCAGCAATCAGGTGCAGATGCTATTCATCCTGGTTATGGATTCTTATCTGAAAATGCAAACTTTGCTCAGGCCGTTATTGATGCTGGTCTTATATGGATTGGACCTCCTCCTGCTGCAATTCGTGCCTTAGGCGATAAAGTCTCTGCACGCAAAATCGCAGCTAAGGCTGGGGCTCCACTGGTTGCTGGAACTAAAGATCCAGTTCAAGGCTATGAAGAAGTTTTAGCTTTTGCGAAAGAACATGGATTACCAGTTGCTATCAAGGCTGCTCATGGTGGTGGTGGACGTGGATTAAAGGTTGCCCACACGATGGAAGAGATTCCTGAGCTATTTGCATCTGCTGTGCGTGAAGCAATTAGCGGCTTTGGCCGCGGTGAATGTTTCGTAGAACGCTATTTAGATAAGCCACGCCATGTTGAAACTCAAGTATTGGTGGATAAGCACGGTCATGCAGTAGTCATAAGCACGAGAGATTGTTCACTACAACGCCGGCATCAAAAACTAGTGGAAGAAGCACCGGCTCCATTTTTAAGTCAAGCCCAGATTGATGAGCTCTATCGATCAAGTAAAGCCATCATGAAAGAGGCCGGATATATTGGTGCAGGCACATGTGAATTTCTCATTGGCCTTGATGGAACGATTTCTTTTCTTGAAGTTAATACTCGCTTGCAAGTAGAACATCCCGTGAGTGAAGAAATTACAGGAATTGATTTAGTGCGCGAACAATTTAGAATTGCAATGGGCGAAGCACTTGGCTTTGATGACCCAGAAATTCGTGGACACTCAATTGAATTTCGTATTAATGGTGAAGATCCAGGACGATCATTCTTACCTGCACCAGGGCGAATTACTGAGTGGATTATCCCGACAGGACCTGGTGTCAGAGTTGATGCTGGTTTTAGAAATGGGGACACCATCGGCGGTAACTTTGATTCATTGTTAGCTAAACTCATTGTTACCGGTTCAACGCGAGAACAAGCTATTGGACGTGCTCGTCGCGCGTTAGCAGAATTCACAGTTGAAGGCCTAGCAACAGCTCTACCTTTCCACCGTGCAATTGTGGAAGATTCAGCTTTTACAGAAGATTTCAAGGTTTATACCAGCTACATTGAAAATGAATTTAATAACGACATACTTTCTTATCACGCACCAGTCGTGCCCCTCGAAACACATATGGCAGCTGAACAATTAGTGGCTGAAGTTAATGGAAAGCGATTTGAGGTTTTAGTGCATGCACCCAAACCAGTAGTCAAACGCCATCGCGCAAAACAATCCATGGCTGGTGGCTCAGCTGGCGCTGCCCTCACAAGCCCCATGCAAGGAACTGTTGTGAAGATCGCAGTTAATGAAGGTGATCGAGTTGAAATTGGGGATTTAGTAATCGTTCTAGAAGCGATGAAAATGGAACAACCGCTAATGGCACATAAGGCTGGTGTGATTAGTAATTTGAGCGCAGTCATAGGGGCCACAGTTTCTAGTGGAACAGCTCTTTGTGACATCATTGATGCATGACAAATAGCCAGCTTCTGTATTCGGATCCACTAGCCGCAGCGGCCGCTGCTGCTAAAGAAATAACAGAGCGCACAGGGGTTGCTACTCATGATGTTGCATTAGTAATGGGTTCTGGTTGGGTAAGCGCAGTTGATGCGTTGGGAGCTCCAGACTATGAATGTAACGCTGAAGATATAACTGGATTTCTTCCTCCAACAGTGGAAGGGCACTCAGGAAAAGTTCGATCTTACGAAATTGAATCAAATGGTAAGAAGCTACGAGCACTTGTCTTTTTGGGGCGCACGCATCTCTATGAAGGTAAAGGTGTTGAACCTGTAGTGCATAGCGTTCGAACAGCAGTCAAAGCTGGATGCAGAGTAATTATTTTAACTAATGCATGTGGTGGCATAAATAAGAGCTACAAAGTTGGCCAGCCAGTTCTTATTCGTGATCACATTTCATTGACGGCAGTATCTCCACTATCTGGCGCAACTTTTGTTGATTTAACTGATCTCTATAGCAAGCGTATTCGTGAAATTGTTAAAAAGGAGGATTCTTCACTTGAAGAAGGTGTCTACGTGCATTGGCGCGGACCAACGTATGAAACTCCCGCAGAGATTTTAATGATGCGCACAATGGGCGCAGATTTAGTAGGTATGTCCACAGTTCCTGAAGCAATTGCTGCTCATGCACTCGGTGCTGAAGTACTTGGAATCTCATTAGTTACTAACGCAGCTGCTGGAGTTACTGGCGAAAAACTAAACCATGAAGAAGTGATTGCCGCTGGAAAGGCCGCTGCAGATCGAATGGGCGCTCTTCTCAAAGGGGTAATACCGAAGTTATTCTAGGAACATGGATCTAACTCAAGAAGTTCAAGCATGGATTGCTGATGATCCAGATCCAAAGACCGCTGCCCAATTGCAGCAATGGCTCGATTCCAATAATGAAGTTGAACTACGGGCATCATTTAATGGCTTTTTGCAGTTTGGCACAGCAGGTCTGCGTGGACCTATTCGCCCAGGACCCTCAGGAATGAATCGAGCAGTGGTTGGTCGTGCGGCTGCAGGGATCGCTGCTTATATGAAAGAGCGTCATTTAACCTCCGTAGTCATTGGCCGTGATGCCCGCCATGGATCTGAAGATTTCACTTTTGAAACCGCTGAAATTATGAATGGTGCAGGCATGAAAGTGTATGTTTTGCCCCGCCCACTTCCAACACCAGTATTGGCTTTTGCTACCAATGATTTGAAGTGCGATGTGGGAATTATGGTCACAGCTAGCCATAATCCACCGCAAGATAACGGATACAAAGTTTATTTAGGTGGCACCGTTGATGGAATTCATTATCGTGGATCACAAATAATCTCTCCCACAGATGAGTCAATAGCGCAAAAGATCGAGTCGATTACCTCCCTTGCATCACAACCACGTGGCAAAGAATGGACAGTGCTGGGCGAAGAAGTTGTCCATAAATATGTTGATAGAACTGCAGCACTTGCTCAAAGACCTGGAAACCTAAAAATTGTTTACACAGCAATGCATGGAGTTGGAACGCAGACTCTTCAACATGTTTTTCATAAAGCAGGGTTTCCTCAACCAATTCTCGTGGATGCACAAGCACAACCAGATCCAGATTTTCCAACTGTTGCATTTCCTAACCCTGAAGAGACAGGCGCAATTGATTTAGCTCTAGAGACTGCTCGCGCATTTGATGCTGATTTAGTAATCGCTAATGATCCAGATGCTGACCGTTGCGCTGCTGCAGTCAAAGATTCAATTAATGGCTGGAGAATGCTGCGCGGGGATGAGTTGGGTGTAATCCTTGGTGAAACCATCGCCCGAACAACAAGTAAGGGAATCCTGGCAAACTCAATCGTTTCTTCATCAATTTTGAGTAAAATCGCCACCCACTACAAACTCGAGTTTAAAGAAACTCTCACTGGTTTTAAGTGGTTAGCAAAAATTGATGGTCTGACTTTTGGTTATGAAGAAGCCCTGGGTTATGCCGTTGATGCCATTACTGTCAATGATAAGGATGGAATCTCAGCAGCTATCAAACTTGCCCAGATTGCAACTGATTTAGCGGCCGAGAATAAGACACTTCTTGATTTACTTGATGAAGTGTGGGCTCGTCATGGGTTCCATGCAACTGAACAAATTTCAATTCGCCTCACCGATCTTTCGCAAGTAGGTGTGATTATGGGAAGTTTGCGTAGCAACTCCCCTAAAGAAATTGCTGGCCGTTCAGTTACATCCATTGATGACCTTGCCAAACCAAGTGATGGCTTACCTCCTACTGATGGTTTACGTATTTGGCTCGATGGGGCAATTCGAATCATCATTCGTCCAAGTGGCACAGAAGCAAAGATGAAGTGTTACATTGAGGCAATTGCAAAGGATTGTGCATCTGCGCAAACTGTTCTGGATCAGTTACGAGCCCCACTGAAGGAATTGCTATCGTGAGTTTTTATGGTTTAGTCGATGGTACTGAGACCTCCCTAAAAAAATATTTGGGTTCACTATCAGGGGTTGACCAAGTTGGTGCAGATGCTCGTGCAGCGATGCTTGCCACTCGAAGTATCAAGACAACTTCTAAGCGCTGGGCAATCGACACAGCCATATCAATGGTGGATCTAACAACGCTAGAAGGTGCAGATACTCCAGGAAAAGTAAAGGCGTTGTGCACCAAAGCAGTTCGTCCTGATCCAACAGATGCAACGGTCCCAAGTGTGGGCGCAGTCTGTGTTTACAACGATATGGTTGAAATTGCCCGCACACACTTAGATCTCATTGGTGGCCAACATGTTGGTGTGGCAGCGGTTTCAACTGCTTTTCCTTCTGGTCGTGCATCAATGGCAGTAAAGATTCAAGATACTAAAGATGCCATCAATGCCGGTGCCTCTGAAATAGATATGGTCATTGACCGAGGCGCATTTCTCTCAGGTCGATACATCGAAGTCTTTGATGAGATTGTGAAAATCCGTGAAGTTTGTGCCACAAAGGCACATTTGAAAGTTATCTTTGAGACTGGCGAACTTGTTACTTATGACAATGTTCGCAAAGCTTCCTTCTTGGCGATGGCTGCTGGAGCAGATTTCATTAAAACTTCCACAGGCAAAGTTTCACCAGCTGCTACCGCCCCCGTAGTTCTGGTGATGCTTGAAGCGGTCAGAGATTTTTATACAATGACGAAGGTGCGAATTGGCGTAAAGCCAGCTGGTGGAATCAGAAATACAAAAGATGCCATTAAACAGCTAGTGCTAGTGAATGAGACCGCAGGGCCAGAATGGCTCAAACCCTCTCTATTTCGCATTGGGGCTAGTGCTCTGTTAAATGATTTATTAATGCAGCGCATGAAAATCGATGACGGCTACTACGCTAGTCCTCAGTATGTGACGATCGACTAATGGAGGAAAAATTGTCATTTGAATACGCGCCGGCTCCAGAGTCACGCGCCCTCGTTACGATCAAGCCTAAATATGGCCACTTCATTGGCGGCAAATTTGTAGCGGGAAGTAAGCACTTCCCCACAATCAACCCAGCTACTGAAGAAGTTCTTTCGCAGATTTCATTAGCCGCAAAAGCTGATGTTGATGCTGCAGTAAAAGCTGCACGCAAGGCATATACAACTACCTGGTCAAAAATGAGCGGCAAAGAGCGTGGAAAATACCTGTTTCGCATCGCTCGCATTATGCAAGAGCGCTCACGTGAATTTGCAGTTCTTGAGACCCTCGATAACGGTAAGCCAATTCGAGAGTCACGCGATGTTGACGTTCCACTAGCTGCAGCACACTTCTTTTATCACGCAGGTTGGGCTGACAAGCTTGAATATGCAGGACTGGGAACAACACCTAAAGCTCATGGCGTTGCAGGACAGATTATTCCGTGGAACTTTCCACTGTTGATGTTGGCATGGAAAGTAGCACCAGCACTTGCTGCTGGAAACACTGTTGTATTAAAGCCAGCTGAAACAACTTCACTTACCGCGCTTTTATTTGCCGAAGTCTGCCAACAGGCAGAACTTCCAGCAGGTGTTGTAAATATCGTAACTGGTGATGGTTCAACTGGTGCACTCATTGTTAACCACCCAGGTATCGACAAGATTGCCTTTACTGGTTCAACAGAGGTTGGCAAGATTATTGCTCGAGCAGTTGCTCCAACCAAAAAAAGTGTGACATTAGAGTTGGGCGGAAAGGCTGCAAATATTATCTTTGATGATGCAGCAATTGATGAGAGCGTGGAAGGCATTGTTAATGGAATTTTCTTTAATCAAGGCCATGTCTGCTGCGCTGGCTCACGCTTAATCCTTCAAGAGAGCATTGCTGATGAAGTAATTGAAAAGCTAAAAAATAGAATGGCTAAAATCCGCGTTGGTGATCCCATGGATAAAAACACGGATTTAGGTGCAATCAATAGCAAGGAACAACTATTAAAGATTGGCGAATTATCAGCTGCCGGGGATTCTGAAGGTGCCCAGCGCTGGAGTGCTCCATGTGATTTGCCAGGTAAGGGTTTTTGGTTTGCGCCAACCATCTTTACTGGCGTTACTCAAGCTCACCGAATTGCCCGTGAAGAGATCTTCGGTCCTGTTCTTTCAGTATTAACTTTTAGAACTCCTCAAGAGGCTATAGATAAGGCTAATAACACTCCTTTTGGCCTCTCTGCCGGTATTTGGAGTGAAAAGGGATCTAAGGTCTTATGGGCATCCCAGCAACTTCGCGCCGGAGTTATCTGGGCAAATACATTCAATAAATTTGATCCAGCTTCCCCATTTGGTGGCTATAAAGAATCTGGTTGGGGCCGTGAAGGCGGACGACATGGTTTGTCTGCGTATTTGAAGGGTATCTCACATGAGTAATCGGATTGATGTGAAGAAGACATACAAATTATTTATCAATGGTGCATTCCCACGCACAGAATCTGGTCGCACATATGAAGTTAAAAACGCTAAAGGTATCTTCATAGCAAACCCATGTCTAGCATCTCGTAAAGACTTGAGGGATGCAGTTGTGGCAGCTCGCGCTGCCCACCATGGCTGGAACAAGGCAACTGCCTATAACAAGGGCCAAATTCTTTACCGACTTGCAGAAATGCTTGAAGGTCGTCGCGCACAATTTGTAGATGAGATTGTCACAGTCACTGGTGTATCAAAAGCCAAAGCAGAAATAGAAGTTACAGATTCGGTAGATCGACTCGTTTGGTATGCGGGATGGGCCGACAAGATTTCTTCTCTTTCAGGTGCCCTCAACCCTGTTGCGGGTCCTTATTACAACTTCACAATCCCAGAGAGCATGGGCGTAATTGCAGCGATTGCTCCAGAGACGCCGTCTTTACTTGGCTTCATTGATTCAATTGCCCCAATCATTGTTGGTGGTAACACCGTGGTTGTCCTTGCGAGCACCAAAGCTCCACTTTCTGCCATGAGCTTTGCGGAAGTTATCGCAACAAGTGATCTGCCAGCTGGAGTAATTAATATTTTGACTGGAAGAAAAGATGAAATTTCCCCGTGGATGGCTTCACATATGGATATTGATGGCTTAGATATCTCAGGTTTGAGCTCGAAAAAACATGCAGAAGTTAAATCTACAGGTGCTCAAAACCTGAAGAGAATCTATAGCTTTAAAAGCGATGAGCCTGGCCGCATCCTTGCATTCATGGAGAACAAGACGGTTTGGCACCCAATAGGGCTATAGCCAGCCTTTATCAATGGTTTTAAACCACAATTGCTCAACTGCTTCTACATCTAAATCTAGAACTACCCGGACTGCAGCAGAGTCAGTTAAATCATTTGGCTCGATGGACTTTAGAAATGGTGCTCTACGATCACAGATGGTTTGCCCGCGCGCTGGTCCTTGAGATGTGTCGACTACAACATCAAAGACTTCAGTTGTGAATAGCTCTGGATGTATTGCGCAAGCCACAGCGCCATAATCCCCCAAAGTAATGGGAGAGATATGTAAGCGCTCAATGAAGGCTTGTATCAACGTTCCAGCAAATTGAGCAGCAGAGTCAGAGCAATTGAGTAATTGCTTTGCATTCTCACGTGTTGCACCTGGGCGCATAAAAACATCTAATCCATACATCGTAATTGGCACACCGCTTTGGAAGACAATTGCCGCTGCCTCTGGATCGTGCCAAACGTTGAACTCGGCTGCAGCAGTTGCATTACCAGCAGATGCTGATCCACCCATTAAAACAATTCGATGTAGTTTCTTAGCTGTCTCTGGAAATGCTCGCAAAAATAAAGCAATATTTGTTAGAGGAGCAAGTGGCACAAGTGTTACTGGCTCTTTTGATTCTTCAATCAAATCGCGAAGAAGTTCAATAGCAGCGCGAGTATCAACTTTTCGAAGTGATGGTGTAATTCCAAGATCACCCATTCCATCTGCGCCATGCACATACTCGGCATACTCTGATTTGCCAAGAAGCGGACGAACGGCGCCTCTGGCAACAGGAATATCTCCAGCACCGGCTGCATCTAAAACTTTCAAAGTATTTGCAACAACCTGGTCAACATTAGTGTTGCCATCTACGCAGGTAACTCCAAGTAAGTTGATTGCTGGATGCATTGCGGCAAAAAGCACCGCAAAGGCATCGTCAACACCAGTATCAACATCAAGAATCATTGAAGTTTTTTCCATAAGCGATAGCCTAGCGGTATGAGTAAAGCAGTAATAGCCGTAGTTGGTAGTGCCATGATTGATTTAACTGCCTATGTCAGAGTAATTCCTGCTCCCGGACAAACCTTAGAAGGCGAGCTTTTTACCACTGGTTTCGGTGGCAAAGGGGCCAATCAAGCCGTTATTGCCGCTCACTGCGGAGCCGAAGTTCACTTTGTTGGAAAACTAGGAAAGGATTTATTTGGTGACTCGATAGCTGAAAACTTCAAAAAACTTGGGATTGGTTCGCAGTATGTAGAGCGCAGTGATACTCCCAATGGTGTTGCACATATCTGGGTTGATGCCAACGGTGAGAATCGAATCGTAATCATTCCTGGCGCAAATCATGAGATTGAATCTAAAAAGGCTACTGAAGCAATTGAGTCAATCACTGATCTGGCAGTCGTAGTTGCACAGTGTGAGATAAAGCAAGAGGTAACTCTGGCTGCATTTTCTGCAGCCAAGAAAAGAGGTTGTACAACAATCCTCAACCCAGCGCCTTTCCAACCACTGAGTGAAGAACTTTTAGCAGTAACAGACTGGATGATTCCTAATGAAACAGAGTTCAAAGAACTCTGTGGTCAAGAGCCAACAAGTGATGCGGCACTAAGAAAATTTCGTCCAGGAAAGAATTCTATTGTGACCTTGGGATCCCACGGTGCTGTTTTAATTACTTCTGATGGAAATCTTACTCGCGTGAGTGCGCCAAAAGTTAACGCGGTAGATACCACTGGAGCTGGAGATGCTTTTGTTGGGGTTTTTGCTTTTGCACTTGCAAATGGAAAGAATCCAGAAGATGCGATGAAGTTAGGAATCAAAGTTGCATCAATGAGTGTGATGCGTAAAGGTGCGCAATCCTCATATCCATCTCATGCCGAAATAGAAACGCTTTCATAACCTCGTAATACAAATGTAGGTCGGCGCACTGGAACACCAGATAGTTGCATGTTGGGATATTTCTCCCATAGCGCTGGCAACGAAACGCTCATTTCTAAGCGGGCAAGAGGTGCGCCTAAACAGAAATGAATGCCTGCACCAAAACCAATGTGCGGGTTGGGATCACGTGTGAGATCCATGTCATCTGCACGCTCAAATACTGCCGAGTCACGATTAGCTGAGCCAATCAGGGCTGCAATCTTCTGCCCCTTCTCTATCTTTATGCCTCCCAGCTCAGTATCAACGGTTGCTGTGCGCTCAAATAAGTGAAGTGGGGCATCAAATCGCATGAATTCTTCAAGGGCTGTCTCTGTTATTGCTCGTGAGTTTTTGCGCAATAAATCTGCTTGCTCAGGGCGCTCAAGGGCTGCCACCATTCCATTTCCAAATGCATTCACACTGGCTTCATGTCCGGCGTTGAGTAAAAGCACGCAAGTTGCAACAAGTTCATGAGAGTTTAATTTCTCGCCATTTTCTTCAACCATAGCTAAATCTGTAATGAGATCTTGACCTGGATTTGACTTACGGTGTTCAGCTAAGTTGCGCACATATTCGGCAAACTCGCCAGCAGCTTTCTTGGCCTCTAATTGATACTGTTCCGAAGGATTAACTTCATACATCTTGACAATTGCCTGTGACCAGGGGCGAAGTAAATGTTCTTCGGATTCTGGAAAGCCTAGCAAGTCAGCAATTATTTTCACAGGAAGTGGCTCGGCATAATCGGCAATCAGATCAAATCTCTCTCCAGATGTCACTTTCTCATCTATGGCCTCTAATAGTTGCTGCGTGATGCGCTCAACCGCTGGTCGCATTCCTTCAATTTTGTTTCGATTAAAAGCCTTTGCCACTAAGGAACGCAGACGTGTGTGCTTAGGGGGCTCGCTATCTAGAATTGAATCTGAGTGCAGCCAATTAAATGTTTCCCACTCAAACTCTGGCTTTTTATCTGTGAAAATACGCCCTAATGACTTATTTCTAAATACATCATTAGCATCGACATGGCGGGCAGCTAGGAATATTTGCATTCCATCATGCCAAACAGGTTTGCCGATATCGCGAAGTGCTTTTAACTGCTCATATGGATTAGCGACAAATGCAGGGTTGTTGAAATCAATCATTACTCAGCAGAGATTTTCGCATAGCCAGGTTTGATAACACCATCAATGATCTTTAAACGCTCTGGGTATGGAATAAAGGCACTTTTCATAGCATTAATAGTGATGCGCTGCAGCTCTGCAAAGTCCCAACCAAAAGCTTTCACAGCCTCTTGCATCTCAAATGACATTGATGTCTGGCTCATGAGTCGGTTATCGGTGTTGAGTGTGACCCGAAAACGCAAGCGGGCTAAGGCTCCAATTGGGTGCTCGGCATAACTCTTTGCTGCCCCGGTTTGAAGATTAGATGTTGGGCATAGTTCCAGTGGAATTCTGCGATCGCGAACGTAAGAGGCAAGCTGGCCTAACTTTGGCTCAGGACCAGAGAAATCAATATCATCAATAATTCGAACGCCATGTCCTAAGCGCTCAGCACCACAGAGTTGTATCGCTTCCCAGATAGAAGGAAGACCATATGCCTCACCTGCATGAATTGTGAAGTGGGCATCTTCTTTACGTAGATAATCAAAAGATTCTTTTTGATCGCTAGGTGGAAAACCATCTTCTGGGCCGGCAATATCAAAGCCAACAACACCTTTATCGCGATATTTAACAACTAATTCAGCGACTTGCTGTGAAAGTGAATTTTGACGCATTCCACACAGCAATGAATAAACTTGAATCTCATGACCTTCTGCTTTGGCTTCTGCCATACCTTGCTTATAACCTTCAATAGTTGCTTCCACTACATCGGCCATTGAAAGGCCCTTTTCCGTGAACAGTTCTGGTGCGCCGCGAACTTCAGCATAAACAACACCATCTCGTGCTAAATCTAATGCGCATTCTCGAGCAACGCGAATAATATCTTCACGTCGCTGCATCACTGCAATTGTGTGGGAAAAAGTCTCTAGGTAGCGAACAAGTGAACCTGAATCACAAGATTCACGGAACCATGTTGCAAGTTCAAGAGCATCATGAGTAGGAAGTGCGGTGTAACCAATTTGTTGCGCAATATCAATAATAGTTTGAGGGCGTAGTCCGCCATCTAAGTGATCATGTAGTAGCACTTTTGGGACGCGCTTAATCTGCTCTGGTGAAGGTTTACTTGTAAGGCTCACCTTGTAGCTCTCAATCCGTAATTCGCTCGACTACTAGTGGCAATCTATCGATTTTTCCATCTTTTGGTAAATCGCCAATAGTTACTGAATTAGTCAACGATTCTTGCGCGCGCGCAAAAGCTGCTGGCGTATCAGTGTGCAATGTGTAGAGCGGCGCCCCTGCCGCCACAAAGTCACCTGGTTTTGCGTGAATTTCAATACCAGCTGCTGCTTGAACTGCTTCACCCTGGCGTGATCGCCCTGCACCTAAGCGCCATGCAGCCATTCCCACTTTCATTGCATCCATGGAAAGAATCGTTCCACTTGATTGGGCAGTGACAGTTAAATTCTCTTGTGCAGTGGGAAGCTTTGCATCAGGATCTCCGCCCTGGGCGCTAATCATTTGGCGCCAAACATCCATTGCTTTTCCATTTTTTAACATATCAGCTGGATCAACTTTTGTAATTCCAACTGTTTCTAACATCTCTCGTGCAAGTAGAATTGTTAGTTCAATTACATCTGCTGGGCCACCGCCTGCTAAAACTTCTACAGATTCACGCACCTCTAAGGCATTTCCTGCAGTAAGTCCTAATGGGATATCCATAGCCGTGACCAGCGCAATTGTTTTCACTCCAGCACGTTTTCCAAGTCCCACCATGACATGAGCTAACTCTTTAGCTTTTTTAGGATCACTCATAAATGCGCCAGCACCAGTTTTAACATCGAGTACAAGTGCACTCGTGCCTTCAGCAATCTTCTTACTCATAATCGATGAAGCGATGAGTGGGATTGCCTCCACCGTTGCCGTCACATCACGCAGTGCATACAACTTCTTATCTGCTGGAGCCAGCCCCGCTCCTGCTGCACAAATTACTGCTCCGCAATCTTGCAACACTTTTAGCATCTCTTCATTTGATAGCGATGCACGCCAACCAGGAATAGATTCCAATTTATCTAAAGTTCCGCCCGTATGCCCAAGGCCGCGACCAGAAAGTTGTGGGACAGCAGCACCACAGGCAGCAACTAGTGGCGCAAGTGGCAAAGTGATCTTGTCTCCCACTCCACCTGTTGAATGCTTATCAACTGTTGGTCGTGACAATGCTGACCAGCTCATGCGCTCACCGCTATTGATCATTGCATCGGTCCAACGAGAAATTTCTCGAGACTCCATGCCATTAAGCAAAATAGCCATTAACAATGCTGACATTTGTTCATCGGCCACAGCTCCGCGAGTGTATGCATCGATGACCCAGTCAATTTGTGGATCAGTGAGTGAATGTCGATCACGTTTTGCAGCAATTACTTCAGCTGCTGAGAAAGCCTCAACCTGCGACATCTAGCGCTCGTTGCGCTCTAAATCATCAGGTCCAAAAGCCCATGGCAACATGGCAGCCATTGCCTGTGGTCCATCATTGGTCATTAAAAGTGCTTGTGGTCCACCATGTTCAAACAAAAGTTGGCGACAACGTCCACATGGTGCCAAGTGATTTCCTTGTCCATCAACGCATGAGATCGCAACTAATCGTCCACCGCCCGATGCAATCAGATTTGAAACTAATCCGCACTCTGCGCACAGACCTAAACCATAACTAGCATTTTCCACATTACATCCAGAGACAATGCGACCATCATCAACAAGGGCAGCCACACCAACAGGAAACTTTGAATAAGGGGCATAAGCGCTCTTCATGGCTGCAATTGCTGCAGTATGTAATGCATCCCAATCTATAGCGCTCATCGCAATCCGCCGCGGCGATATGGAATACCGTCAGCTGCTGGCATTCGTAAACGCTGAGATGCAAGTGACATAACCAAAAGCGTTGCGATGTATGGAGTCATTGTTACCAGTTGGCCCGGAAGAACATCAACTGCTAAGTAGAACCACATAAATCCAGCTGAAATCACACCACTTATTGCTGCAGAAAGGAATTTGCCTTTACGAACATCGCGATAAACGAGGTAGGCAAGAATGACAACAATCAAAAGGATAAGGGCGTGAATGGCTGCAGAATCACGTAATTGCAATGCATCAGCGAAACCGAATAAACCAGCACCCATCAAAATTCCGCCAGGGCGATAATTTCCAAAGAGCAATGCTGCAAGACCAATATATCCGCGTCCTGCAACTTGATTTTCTTGATAGTGATTTGCTGCAACTATTGCTAAGAATCCTCCTCCTAATCCAGCTAAACCACCTGAAATCAAAACACCTGCATATTTCATCTTATAAACATTGACACCCAGTGATTCAGCAGCAATTGGTGCTTCACCAGCGCTACGTAGTCGAAGTCCAAATGATGTTTTCCAAAGAATAAAGAATGAAATTGGGACTATCGCAACTGCAATAACAGTCACATATGAAAGATCACCGGTTAAACCACGAATAATTGAGGCAACGTCAGAGATGAAAAACCAGTGTTTTTCGGCGATTGGAGTCAAAATATCTGGACTCCTCCAACCAAAGTAGGTGCCACCCGATAAAACTGGTAAGGCGTTATTTGAAATTGGACCGATATCGGGAGATTGGGAAGGTCCCGGCCACGATCCGCCTTGGTACAAAATTGTTGAGAGGTAGCGAACTAATCCAGCGGCGATGATGTTAATAGCAACACCGGAAACCACATGATCTACGCCAAAAGAGATTGTTGCAATCGCATGAACGAGAGCACCTACTGAGCCAAAGAAAATCGCAGCTACCAAACCAAGCCATGGTCCGTGCTTAGAACCGATAAAACCGCCAGCCCAAGCACCTAGAATCATCATTCCTTCAAGACCAATATTCACCACACCTGAACGCTCTGAAAATAAACCACCAAGTCCGGCTAGGACAATTGGTACTGAAAGCAAAAGCGCTGCAGAAGCTGTTCCAACACTTGTTAAATCATTTGCCCCAGTGATTAAACGAATTATTGATACAACAAGAATTAATAAGGTTGCATTAAGCAGAAGCTTGGTAGCTTTAGTTTTCATGCTGCTACCACCTTTGCCAACTCTTTACTCTGCAAAGTTATCTTGTAACGTCTAACAACTTCGTAAGCAATAACAGAACTGAGCAATATTGAACCCTGCATAATCACATAGGTTTCAGGAGCAATGTCAATAAGTTCAAGTGAGCGAGAACTCACTTCTAGAAAGCCGAATAGCAACGCACTAAATGCCATGCCTACTGCGCCATTTCGACCCAAAAGTGCCACTGCAATTGCTGAAAAGCCAATACCTGACCTAAATCCCATTGTGTAGGCGTGAGTGTCCCCGAGAATTGTTGGCAATCCAGAAAGACCAGCAATCGCACCTGAGGCTACTAAAGCAATAAATGTCATTTTCTTTGAATTTACACCGCTCACCCGAGCTGCGATTGGGTTGGCACCGGATGCTCTTAATTCAAAACCAAAACGTGTGCGGTTAACAATGAACCAGAAAGCGATTCCAAGTGCGATTGCAATCAAAAGCATGCCATAGACACCGCCACCAGGTTGATCTTTTACCCCTAATTTGTTCAATAACGGCATCAAATCTGGGATATGTGCAGAAGCTGGAAGCATCTTGGTGGTTAAGTTATTAGAACCTTCAGTAATTTCGGCAAAATACTGAGAGAACAGGAACGAGGTCATACCTACAGCAAGTGAGTTGAGCATGATTGTTGAAATAACTTCACTCACTCCACGCTTTACTTTTAAGTAAGCAGCAATTGCTGCCCATAATCCACCTACAGTCATTGCAATTAAGAACAATGCAAGCACATGAAGCACAGGTGGCAAAACAAACTTTGCCGCAAAGTAAGAGCTAAAGAGAGCTCCTAACCTGAGTTGGCCTTCAACACCGATATTAAATAACCCAGCCCTAAACGTCACAGCAATAGCTATGGCTGCGATGTAATACGGAGTAGCTGTGTTGAGAACTTCAAGTAATGAGCCAGCCTGTGTTCCGAACTCCCACATAGTCTTGTATGCCTCAACTGGAGATTTCTTAGAAGCTATGACTGCAAAACTAGAGATGACAATTGAAACTACAGCCGCGGCTATAGGAGCTGCCAGCGCTAGAAGAACCTGCGAGATTGATGGTTTCTTCATTGTGCACCAGTCATCGCAGAGCCAAGCTGTTCAGGCGTTGTCTTTTTTGGATTAAGTTCAGCGGTAATTACTCCACGCAACATCACTAGCAGTCGATCTGACATTCCAATGAGCTCTTCTAAGTCAGCAGAAATCAAAACCACTGCCATTCCTTTTTCACGCGCACTACGAAGCTCTTCCCATATTGCAGCTTGTGCACCCACATCAACACCACGAGTGGGGTGAGATGCCACAAGCAGCGCAGGGGCTTTACTCATTTCACGTCCCACAATAAATTTCTGTTGATTACCACCTGATAACGCTGCTGCCAATGTGTGTGGTCCTGGTGCTCGAACATCGAACTCATCCATAATCACTCGAGTATCTGCAATTGTTGCCTTTTTATCTAAAATAAAACCACGCATCACAGGTTTACTTCTTTGATGCCCAAGAATTCTATTTTCCCAAAGAGGTGAAGCCATCATTAACGCCTGGCGCTGGCGATCCTCTGGAATTAAGCCGATTCCCGCGTCATGACGGTGTGCCACGGTGAAGTGATCGATGTTTTCACCTTTAAATTCAATCTGGCCGGTGTATTCACGCAAGCCCATAATTGCCTCTACTAACTCTGCTTGGCCATTTCCTTCAACTCCAGCGATACCAATAACTTCGCCTGCTTGTAATTCGAAAGAGATATGCGAAATTAAATTACGGCCCGACTTAGTAGGAACCGAGACATCTTTAAGAGAAAGGGTTACTTCGGGGCGGCGAGTATCGCCATGAGTTGTTGGCTGTGGGAGCTCACTGCCAACCATGAGCTCGGCTAGCTGCCTTGCTGTGACATCTTTAGATTTCACTTCCGCAACAGTTGAGCCGGCACGAACCACTGTCACATCATCGGCCACGCGTAATACCTCATCAAGTTTGTGAGAAATAAAGATAATAGCCATTCCTTGAGCACGTAGACCTTTGAGAGCGTTGAAAAGATCATCTACTTCTTGAGGAACCAATACAGCTGTTGGTTCATCAAAAATCAAAATTCGTGCCCCGCGGTATAAAACTTTCAATATTTCAACACGCTGGCGCTGCCCAACACCTAACTCTTCAACCAAAATATCTGGATCCACATCTAGTCCATAGGCTGCAGACATGTCGGCAACCTTTTTACGGGCTGCCATAAAGTCGATTGTGACTCCATGCTTAGGTTCAGCACCTAATATGATGTTTTCTAGAACAGTGAAATTATCTGCCAGCATAAAATGCTGGTGCACCATACCAATACTTGCTTCGATAGCATCATTGGGGTTTTTAAAGTGAACGTTGTGGCCATTGACTAAAATTTCACCGCCATCCGGGCGCTGCATTCCATACAAAATCTTCATAACGGTGGATTTTCCTGCACCGTTCTCACCAACTAGCGCGTGAACTGTCCCAGTTTCGACTTTCATTGAAACATCTTTATTGGCAATAACGCCTGGGAAGCGCTTGGAGATGTGTCGCAGTTCAACAGCTACTGACACTTATTGACTCTCCTTTGAGTTGAGAATAAAAAACATTTGGCCCAACAAGGAGATTTAACTCCATTGTTGGGCCAAACGCCACTATCTATTGAATGATTATGCTATTGAGTGATTATGGCTTTGTTGGAACCTTGATCTTGCCAGCCTTAATCGCTGCCGCAGCCTTATCGATTGCAGCCTTGTACTTGGTGATGTATCCGCCAGAGTATGAAACTCCAACACCATCCAACGCCAAGTTGTATTGACGACCGTAGATACCAGCATCAGCATCTAGAACGTCATTGACTGAAGAACCTGCAACGGATGTCGCGATTACGTCGTAGACAGCACGGTCAACGCGCTTAATCATTGATGTGAGCATATTCTTCTTCTCATCAGCTGAAGCGGTTAGATACTGATCAGAGTCAACTCCGATAGTCCAAACCTTCTTGCCAGCCTTTGCTGCATCTGTTGCAGCTGCGAAGTTACCCGCACCTGAACCACCAGCAGCAGAGTAAATAACATCTGTGCCCTTATCAATCATTCCCTTTGCAATAACTTTTGCCTTAGCTGGATCGTTGAATCCAGAGAAGTCTGGGAACTCAGTTACATACTTAACATCAACTGATGCACTCTTCTTTGTTGCCTTAACACCAGCAACGAATCCTGCCTCAAACTTCTGTAGTAGCGGAATACGAACTCCACCGATGTAACCAATCTTGCCTGACTTTGAAGCAAGTGCTGCTGCAACTCCAGCTAGGTATGAACCTTGCTCTTCAGCGAATACAAGACCTGCAACGTTAAGTAGGGCCACTGATGAATCATCAACAATTCCAAATTGAACTTCAGGATAATCTGATGCAACAGCCTTTAGTGGGCCTGCATACAAGAAACCAACTGCGATGATTGGGTTATATCCAGCCTTTGCGAGCAAACGCAGCTTGTCTTCGCGCTCTGAATCTGAACCTGTTGTAACTGTTACTTCTTTAGCAGTAACACCAAACTTCTTCTTGGCAGCATCTAGACCAGCTGCAGCAGAGTCATTGAAAGACTTGTCTCCGCGGCCACCGATGTCATAAGCAA